>Ga0209166_10000020_pt1 | contig 244646 bp, 262 predicted proteins | sample Coa_R1_3_FD_187151 | JGI IMG/M metagenome (GOLD analysis project Ga0209166, IMG submission 187151) | Surface soil microbial communities from Centralia Pennsylvania, which are recovering from an underground coalmine fire - Coalmine... | ecosystem: Environmental > Terrestrial > Soil >...
CGAGGCCTTCCCATGCTGCTGCACCTCTCGACCTGGCAAGAGATCGAGGACTATCTGAAGCGCGACAAGACGGTGGTGATCCCCATCGGCTCCAACGAGCAGCACGGTCCGACCGGCCTGTTGGGCACCGACTGGCTCTGTCCCGAGATCATCGCCCACCAGGCGCAGCGCCAGCACCCCGACCTGCTGGTCGCGCCCACCTTCAACATCGGCATGGCGCAGCACCACCTGGGCTTCCCGGGCACCATCGCGCTGCGCCCCTCGACCTTCATGGCGGCGATCGGCGACTGGTGCCGCAGCCTCGGCCTCGCCGGCTTCGAGAAGCTCTATTTCCTCAACGGCCACGGCGGCAATGTCGCGACCATCGACGCGGCCTTCTCCGAGCTCTACGCAGAGGCCACCTACAGCCAGCGCAACCGGGGCTTCGCCTGCAAGCAGAAGAACTGGTGGGAGCTTAGCGGCGTGCTCGCGCTCGCCAACCGCCAGTTCCCCACCGGCCACGGCAGCCACGCCACGCCGTCCGAGATCGCGGTCACCCAGTGGGCCTATCCGGACAGCATCAAGTCGGCCAACTACGCCCCGCAGATCGCGCCCACCGGCCCGATCCGCGAGGCGCTCGATTTCCGCGCCCGCTATCCCGACGGCCGCATGGGCTCCGACCCCGGCCAGGCGACCCCGGACAAGGGCGGCGAACTGGTGGCGACCGCGGTGAAGGCGCTCGTCGAGGACGTGGCGGCGTTCAGCAACGAGGCGATGCCGGGGTGATAGATGCTCCCCCTCAGGGGGAGCTGTCTGCGGAGACAGACTGAGGGGGTTAAAGCCCACCGGTCTGTCCGCCGCGGGTGAAACCCCCTCCGTCTCGCCGCTCCGCGCCGAGCCACCTCCCCCTGTCGCGCGCTAAGCGCGCTGGTGGAGGATCTTTCACGCCGTCCAGACCTCGCCCTCGCGGACTTCCACCGGCCACGCCGTCAGGCGCTCGCCGAGGCATGGCGTCGTCACGCCCTCGCCGGTCAGGCTGAACAGCGCGCCGTGGCCGGCGCAGAGGATGTGGTCGCCGGCTCGCGTCAGGTAGCGGTCGTCGAAGCCCAGCGGCCAGCCGGCGTGCGGGCACTGGTCGACGTAGCCGGCGAGAAGGTCGCCGGCGCGCACCACGAAGCCCGCGAACAACCGCGTGTCGACGCGGAACCGGAAGCCTTTCGACCCCGGGTCGGCGATCTCGTCGAGCGCGCAGAGGTGCACGCCCGCCGGCGGCCTCGCCGGATTGTCGCTAGAGCGATCCAATGGTCGCCCGGAAGCCGCGGGCCTCGACGCGCTCGAAGACGCCGGCCAGTTGATAGGGATCGGCCGCGTTGAAGGCCTTGGCGGCGGCCAGGTCCGCCACATCGAGGATGAACAGCGACCCGGCCATGGCCTCGGTCTCGTCCAGCATGGGCCCGGCGACCTTCACCGCGGCGATGTGCTCGCGGACATAGGCCAGATGCGCCTCGCGGGTGGCCATCCGCAGGTCGAGCGAATTGGGCTTGTCGAAGCAGGCCAGCATGAAGAGCGCCATGTCTATTCCTCGCGGAGCGGTCGGGAGAGCAGGCCACGGATCGCGTCGTCGACGCCGACCTCGCCGGCCAGGATGGCGGCGACAGCCTCGCAGATGGGGACGTCGACGCCGAGCTTGCGGGCCAGCTGTCGCACGGCGGGCGCGGTCGCGACGCCCTCGGCGACCGACAGCTTGCCGGAGAGCGCGTCCGCCAGCGTCTGGCCGCGCCCGAGCGCCAGGCCGACGCTCATGTTGCGCGACTGCGGGCTGGAGCAGGTCAGCACCAGGTCGCCCAGGCCGCACAGCCCGGCCACGGTCTCGGCCTGGCCGCCCAGCGCCACGGCGATCCGGGTGAGTTCGGAGAAGCCGCGGGTGATTAGGGCGGCGTGCGCGCTGCGCCCCAGGCCGCGCCCCTCGACGATGCCGCAGGCGATGGCCAGCACGTTCTTCACCGCCCCGCCAGCCTCGGCGCCGATCACGTCGGTGGCGAAGTAGGGCCGAAAGGTTGGGGTGGCGATCAGCTCGGCGAGCGCCTCGGCGCAGCCGGGGTCGGGACAGGCCAGCGTCACCGCCGTCGGCAGGCCGCGCGCCACCTCGCCGGCGAAGCTTGGGCCCGACAGCACGGCCGGGGCGGCCTGGGGGATGGTCTCGGCCAGCACCTGGGTCATCAGCTTCAGCGACCCCTGCTCGATCCCCTTGGCGCAGAGCAGGATCGGCAGGCCCTCGCGGGCGTGGGGCGCAAACGCGGTCAGGGCCGCGCGCAGATGCTGCGCCGGCGCCACCGCCAGCACCACGTCGCAGCCTTCCATGTCCACAAGGTCGGTTGTGGAAACGATTCCCGGATCGAGCTCCACGCCCGGCAGGAAGCTGGTGTTCTCGTGGCTGGTGTTGATCGAGGCCACGACGTCGGCCTCGCGGGCCCATAGGATCGTCTCCAGCCCGGCCCGCGCGCAGACCTGGGCGAGCGCCGTCCCCCAGGCGCCGCCGCCGATGACTCCGGCTCTCTGGCTCATGCTTTCGCGCCCTTGCGGCCGGGCGCATGCGTCGGGTTGGCGCTGGCCGCGGCCTCATCCAACGGCCAACGGGGTCTCGCGGGTGCATCGAGCGGATCGGACATGCCCAGCGCCAGCCGCTCGGCGCCGGCCAGAGCGATCATGGCGGCGTTGTCGGTGCAGTAGGCAAGTGGCGGCGCGGTAAAGGAAAATCCGCGCGTCTGCGCGACCGCCTGCAGCCGAACGCGCACCGCGCCGTTGGCCGCGACGCCGCCGGCCACCACGAACCGCAGGCCCTGTCCCGCATGCTCGGCCGCGTAGAGCCCCATGGCCCGGTCGCTCCGCTCGGCGAGCTGCGCGGCGATGGCCGCCTGCGCCGCCGCCGCCAGATCGGCGCGCTCGGCCTGCGTGCTCAGCCCCTCCGCGATCCGCGCCGCCGCGGTCTTCAGGCCGGAAAACGAGAAATCGCAGTCCTTCCGCCCGAGCAACATTCGAGGAAGCTCGAAATGTGCCGGATCGCCCGCTTCGGCCAGGGCCTCCAGCGCCGGGCCGCCCGGATAGGGCAGGCCGAGCGTCTTGGCGATCTTGTCGAAGGCCTCGCCGGCGGCGTCATCGATGGTCGAGCCGAGCCGCCGGCAGGCGCCGATGCCCTCGACCGCCAGCAGCTGGCAGTGCCCGCCGCTGACCAGCAGCAGCAGGAACGGATAGCCGACCTGCGCCGCCAGCCGCGCCGAGACCGCATGCCCCTCCAGATGGTTCACCGCCACCAGCGGCAGGCCGCGCGCCAGCGCGATCGCCTTGCCGAACGACAGCCCGACCATGACGCCGCCGACCAGGCCCGGCCCGGCGGTCGCGGCGACGCCGGTCAGGCCGTCGAACCCGACCCCCGCGTCAGCCAGGGCCTGGGCGGCGATGGCGTCGATGCTCTCCACATGCGCCCGCGCCGCGATCTCCGGCACCACGCCGCCGAACGGCGCGTGGGCGGCGATCTGGCTGGCGATCACCGAGGAGAGCACCTCGACGGTCCCGTCAGCGTCCAGGCGCACGACCGCGGCCGCGGTCTCGTCGCAGCTCGTCTCCAGGCCGAGGACGGTTTGGGTCTTGCTGTCGGGGGTCATCCGGTTGCCGGGGGGCGCCCGCTCCTGTAGCAGGCGCATCTTGCAGTCCGCTCCGAGGTAGCCCTCCCACCGTGCCTACGCAACCAATCCGCATCGGCGCCCGGGGCTCCAAGCTCAGCCTCGCCCAGGCCGGCCACATGCAGCGCCGCATCGCCGCCGCCCTGGGCGCCGACCCGGAAAAGCCCGGCGAGGTCGCGGCCGCCGCCCCCTTGATCGTCATCACCACCACCGGCGACCGCGTGCAGGACCGCCGGCTGCTGGAGATCGGCGGCAAGGGCATGTTCACCAAGGAGATCGAGGAGGCCCTGCTGGAGGGCCGCATCGACTGCGCGGTGCACTCGCTGAAGGACATGCCGGCGCTGCTGCCGGACGGCCTCTGCATCGCCGCCATCCCCGAGCGGGAGGACCCGCGCGACGCCTTCCTCAGCCTCAAGGCCGAGCGGCTGGAGGACCTGCCGCAGGGCGCCGTGCTCGGCACCGCCAGCCTGCGGCGCCAGGCCCAGATGCTGCATCGCCGCCCCGACCTCGACGTCCAGATGCTGCGCGGCAATGTGGATACGCGCCTGGCCAAGCTGCAGGCCGGCGACGCCGACGCGATCCTGCTGGCCTATGCGGGCTTGAAGCGCCTGGGCCTGGGCGACCGCGCCCAGAGCCTGATCGATCCGGTCGAGTGCCCGCCGGCGCCGGGCCAGGGCGCGCTCGCCATCGAGACCCGCGTGGGCGACTGCGACGCCGCCTGGGTGCAGGCGATCCGCCACGTTCCGACGGTGGTCGCTGTGGCCGCCGAACGCGGCGCCCTGGCCGCGCTCGAAGGCTCCTGCAAGACAGCCATCGGGGCGCATGCCTGGTTCGAGGGCGCGCACCTGAAGCTGATCGTCGAAGCGCTGTCGACGGACGGCGCCCGGCGTTTCCGCCACGCAGGCGAGGCCGACCTCACGGAACTCGCGGATGCCGAGGCCTCCGCTCGGGCGCTCGGCCTCTCCCTGGGCCTGGCGGTCAAGGCCGAGGCCGGCGACGCGATCGACCTCAGCTAGCGCGACATCCAGGGCTTGGACTTCGACGAGGCGTGGGCCGCGGCGGCCTGCTCGCGCTGGAACTTGCCGCCGCGGGGCGGCTTCGGCCGCGCGGCGATCTTCTCGTTCTTCAGGCGCAGGGCCCGCTGGATCGGGGTCTCTTCGGGTTTGTCAGTCATCAGAGGTCTCTGCGCGGTGCGGCCACTGCCGACCTAACACGGTTTGCAGAAGGTTAAGGCAATGGGCTCTAATTGGACCCATGGCCCGTCGTCGTCAGAAGATCTGGATCACCCGCGCCCAGCCCGGCGCCGACGCCACGGCTGAGCGGGTGCGGGCGCTGGGGCATGAGGCGGTGATCGCGCCGCTGCTGATGGTGCACGCGCTGCCGGACGTGCAGATCGACCTGCATGGGGTCGCGGCGCTGGCCTTCACCAGCGCCAATGGCGTGCGGGCCTTTTCCGACATCTCGCCGGAACGCGCGATCCGGGTGTTCGCTGTGGGCGCGGCGACCGCGCAGGCGGCGCGGGCCGCCGGGTTCAAGCTGGTGCTCTCGGCCGACGGCGATGTCGAGGCGCTCGCCGAAGGCATCGGCCAGCGGCGCGGCGAGCTGCGCGGCGCCGTGCTGCATCCGGGCGCCGTCGACCTGGCCGGCGACCTGGCTGGCGCGCTGGAGAAGCATGGCGTCGAGGCGCGGCGCCTGACGCTCTATGAAACCCTGCCGCTCAAACTGGACGCCGAGGCGGCGAGCCAGCTGGTCACCAGCGACGCGGTGCTCCTGCATTCGCCGCGCGCCGCCCAGGTGCTGGCGGCGCTTGTCAAGGCGCATCCCGCGCCGAAACTGCGCGCGCTCGGCCTCTCCAAGGCGGTGGTCAAGCCGTTGGCGCGCGCCAAGCTGGCGGCGCGGGTGTTTCCCTCCATGCCTCTCGAAGGGGCGCTGCTAAATCTGATAGACCGCACCTCATGACCTCGCCGCCCGTCCCCGAGCTCAGCCCGCCGAAGGATCCGGCCGCCTATCGGCCCAAGCCCCTGCTGGGCGCGACCTTCTGGGCGATGATGGTGCTCATGCTGCTCTGCGTGCTGGCCGGGGTCGGCATCGCCGACTTCGGGCCGAAGCTGTTCGCGCCCAAGCCCGCGCCCGCCGCGGCGAAGACCACCATCGATACGCCCGCGCCGGGCGAGCGCGAGGCCCCGGCCGCAGCCTTCCCGCCTGCGCCTGCGCCCGCCGTCGCGCCCGCGGCGCCGTCGGCCGATGTCGGCCGGCTGAGCGCCCGGGTCGCCACGCTGGAGGCGCAGGAGAGCCACGCCTCGCAGGCCGCCGCGGCGGCGCTGGCCGCCGCCGCCGTCGTCGAGGCGAGCCAGGGCACGGGCCCCTTCGCCGACGAGCTGTCCAGCCTACGCGCCATCTCGCCGCCCTCGCCGGAGCTGCAGGCCCTGGCGCGCCTCGCCCAGGCCGGCGCCCCCAGCCGCACCGCGCTCGCGGCGACCTATCCAGACTACGCCGCCCGCGCCGCCAGCGCCGCGCGCGCGCCGGGTTCCAAGGCGGGGCTTGGCGAACGGATCGTCTATGAGCTTTCCCGGGTCGTGAACCTGCGCCGGATCGGCGAGCAGGCCGGCGACAGCGTCGACGCCCTCCTGGCCCGCGCCGAGCGGCAGGTGGACGATGGCGACCTCGACAAGGCCTTGCGCACGCTGGATCGCTTGCCGCCCGGGGCGCGGGACGCCATGGCGGCCTGGCGGGCGCGCGCCGAGCGGCGCGCCGAGATCGACCGCAACGCCGAGGCGCTGCGGGCCCGCGCGCTGCAGACCCTGGCCGCGCAGGCCAGAGGCGGCGCGTGAGGACGGGCCGATGATCAGGGCCAGCCTCGTCGTCCTGTTTGTCGCCGCCGCCGCGGTCGCCGCCCTGGCGCTGACCGGCGACGCTGGGCGCGCGAGCGTGGTCTGGCTGGGCTGGCGCGCCGACATGACGGCCGCGGTGATGGTGCTGATCGTGCTCTTGGGCGCGCTCCTCACCACGGTCTTCTGGCGCACGCTATTGTGGGTCCTGGCTGCGCCGCAACGGACGGCCCGCGCCCGCGCCGAGGCGCGGCGGCGCCAAGCCAACGAGGCCCTGACCCGCGGTTTCCTGGCCGCCGCCGCCGGCGACGGCTCCGAGGCCCGCCGCCTGGCGCAGAAGGCGGCCGACCTCGCCGACGAGACGCCGGGCCTGGTCCGGGTGCTGGCCGCCCAGGCCGCCGAGGCCGCCGGCGATGTGGCCGCGACCCAGGCCGCCTATTCCGCCATGCTGGGCTTCCCGGAGATGCGGCTCGCCGGCCACAAGGGGCTGATGCAGCTGGCGCTGGCGCAGGGCGAGCGCGAGACCGCGCTGCGTCACGCCCAGGAGGCCTTCAGCGAGACCCGCAGCGCGCGCTGGGCCTGGCGCGCGCTCCTGGAAAACCGCCTCGCCGCCGCCGAATGGAGCGCGGGCCTCGAGCTGGTGAAGAACGCGCTCGACCGCAAGATCGTCCCGCCGGTCACCGCCGAGCGCGCCCGCGCCGCCCTGCTGGCGGCGCTCGCGGCGCAACAGGAGACCTCCGCCGACGCCAAGACGCGGGCGCAGGCCCTGGACAGCGCCGTCGAGGCCGCCAAGCTGCAGCCAGGCTTCGCGCCGGGCGTCGTCATGGCGGCGCGCCTCTTGGCCGCCGACGGCAAGCTCGGCCGCGCGACCCAGACCCTGGAGAACGCCTGGAAGGTCGCGCCGCACCCGGCGCTCTGGCTCGCCTACCGCGACCTGAAGACCAACGAGACCCCAGCCGAGCGGGCGCGCCGCCTGACCGACCTTGCCGCCCAGAACCCCGGCCACCGCGAGAGCCGCATCCTCAATGTCGAGCGCGCGCTGATCGTCAACGACGCCACGGGCGCCCGCGAAGCGACCGTGAGCCTGGAGACCGAGCCGCTCACCGCCCGGCTGGCGGGCCTGCATGCCCGCGTCGCCTACGCCTGCGGCCAGCCGGACGAGGCGCGGCTGTGGCTCGCTCAGGGGATGAACGCCCCGCAGGAGCCCGACTGGTCCGACCTCGACCCCGAGGGCCGCGCCTTCGCCTACCAGGCGCTGGACTGGGCGCGGCTGGTGATGACCTTCGCCGAGAGCGGCGAGCTGATCCATCCGCGCCACGAGCGCGCGGAGCGCGTGATGAACGCCCTGCCGGAGCTGCCGATCGCCTATGCGGACGCCCCGTTCCTCAGCGCCGACGGCCGCGCGCCACAGCTCTATGCGCTGGATGACGAGCGCTACGGCGAGGAGGACCAGACCACCGCCGACCCCGGTCCGGCGCCGGCGCGGCGCGGCGCAAATCGAGGCTCTGGCCGTGGCCGCTTGGCGAGTGCGCCGAGAGCCGCTAAATAGGCCCTCCTTCGCGGCGGGGGTTGTTCGCGCCGCACCAAGACCAGGCCTTCTTGGGCCGCCTTAGCTCAGCTGGTAGAGCGGCGCATTCGTAATGCGTAGGTCGGAGGTTCGAGTCCTCTAGGCGGCACCATCTTCCCGACAGCAGAAAGCCCCAGCAAAGCAAAAACCCCGGCGCCTGGCGGCGGCCGGAGCTTTGCCTATCCGCGACGACCTGGACCGAGGTCTCGGAGTCAGACGGCGGCGGGTGCCTGGCGGCGGCGGTTGCGCAGCGTCGCGCCGACGCCGCCGAAGCCCAGGATCATCAGCGCCCAGGTGGCGGGTTCGGGCACGCCCAGGTTGGCCGCGAGCGTGTCGAACTCGAAGGAGTTGCCGGCCGACCCGAAGATGATCTTGTCCACCGGGTTGGACCCGAAGTCGTAGCGGATGCGCAGGCCGATCGACTGGTCGCCGTTGCCCGGCGGCACGCCGCCCCAGATGGCGTCGCCCTGGAGCGTCCAGTCGTAGCCCCCGGGCCCGAGCAGCTCGACGCTGTTGTAGGAGTCCGGCGAGCCCAAGAAGAAGCTGAAGCTGGTCATCGGCGTCGGCGAGGTAAACACCGCCTGCTCGCCGCCCAGCACCGTCTCGTAGTTGGTCAGGTCGCCCGGCGGCGGCGCGCTGACGCTGGGGTCGAGGCCGAGCGCGCCGGAGCGCACATAGCCGCCGGCGAAGCCGAAGCCCGGCGCGTTCGGATGATCGAAGTCGACGACCGTCTGCTGGTCGACGGGCACCCCCGGGTCGGTGTGCGTCAGGTTGCTGAGCCGGGTGATGGTGGGCGCGGTCGCTGGCGGCGGGAAGGCGGCGTTCTGCAGGACGACGTTGTCCAGGAAGGCGGTCTCGTCGCTGCCGGTCAGGCCCTGGAAGCCCAGGGTGTAGCTGTCGCCCGCGGTGAGGCCGGAGAGCGTCAGGCTGTTGAAGCCGAAGTTCGAGCCGCTGACGGTGGTGAAGTTGGAGCCGACCTGCGTTCCGTTCACGGTCACGTCGTAGGTCTCCGCGCCGCCGCTGCAGCAGGCGCGGCCGGCGCTCAGCCAGCCGAGGTGCTCGGTGGACGCCGCGGCCGTGAAGCTCTGGGTGATGGTGCTCGCGCCCTGCAGGGAGGCGAACTGCACGCCGTCCTTGCCGCTGGGACCCGAGCCGCCGTACCAGGCGCTTGAGCCCGAGGCGTTGACGAGCGCCGCGCCGTTGTAGGTCCAGGCGTTGGCCACGGGGGTCGCGCCGATCGGCGAGATGGTGCCGAAGGGCAGGCCCGGATAGGTGTAGTTGCCGGTCCCGATGTTGTAGGCCTCGAAGCTGCCGTCGTTCAGCAGATTGGCGGCCTGCGCCACGCCGCCGGACAGCAGCACACCGGTCGCCGCGGCGGTCAGTAGAATCTGGTTCAGCCTACGCATCTCAACTCGATCCCCTGCAAGACAATCGCGCCGAAGCGTGCCATCTCGCCAATTGCCGCCGAATATTCGGCTGTCATCTCGGCTTGCACAGGTTTCGCGCCGGGGAGGGCTTGACCTGCAAAAGCGAGACACCGGTACATATCAGCGGTTTTTCAAAGGGGTTATTATGCGAGAATTATCAAGGGGGTTGGCAGCCCTGTCGTTGCTGGTGTTCGCCCTGCCCGCGACTGCCGCGCCACAGGCGAAAACTTCGCCTGTCGCGGGTATTGCCGGTTCGTCGGCCGTGAGCGGCGACGTCCGCTGCCTGCTGACCATGTACGCGCTCGGCCGCGACAAGCAGCGACAACAGGCCGCACTCCTCGGGGTCTACTTCTTCATCGGCCGGATCAGCGCCAGGTCCCCCGGCATCGATCTGCCGGCGGCGGTGAAGACCGAAGCCGCCAAGCTGCAGGGCAAGCCGCTGAACGACGAGGCCAAGCGCTGCGGCGCGATGGTCGAGGGCGGCATGCGCGCCCTGCAGGCCAGTTTCGGCCCTCCGCAGGCCGCGCCGGGAGCTTCCCCCAACCCTGGCGGGCCCGGTCCGGCGGCGGCGCCCACAGCGTCAGGCCTGCCGCCGGCCATCCCCCAGGCGGCGCCGCCGAAGTAGGCTAGTTGGCCGGCGCCGCGGCGGTCATCGCTGGGCCGATCTCGTCGCGCAGCACGAGGTCGGCGTAGGCGTCCAGGTCGGTGGGCTCGCGGTTGACGATGGCCAGCTTCGCGCCGTTCTGCTTGGCCATCAGCGGGAAGCCGGCCGCCGGGTGGACGACCAGCGACGAGCCCAGCACCAGGAACGTGTCGCAATCGAGCGTCGCGGCCTCGGCCCGCGCCATGGGCTCGAGCGGCATGGCCTGGCCGAAGGAGATGGTCGCGGTCTTCACCAGCCCGCCGCAGCGGCGGCAGTAGGGAATCTCGCCGGCCTTCAGGAAGCTCTCCTTCAGCTCGTCCAGTTCGTGCCGCTCGGCGCATTCCAGGCAGGTGGCGTAGCTGGCGTTGCCGTGCAGCTCGATGATCTTGTCGGCCGGCACGCCGGAGGCCTGGTGCAGGTTGTCGACGTTCTGGGTGATCACCGCGGTGGCCTTGCCCTGGGCGACCAGACGGGCGACCGCGAAATGCCCGGCGTTGGGCTCGCGGCCCACCCAGCCGGCGCGGCCGGAGAAGGCCCGCTCCCAGGCCTCGCGGCGCCTGGCCGGGTCGGAAACGAAGTCCTGGAAATAGATCGGCTTCATCTTGCTCCACACACCGCCCGGGCTGCGGAAGTCGGGAATGCCGGATTCGGTGGAGATGCCGGCGCCGGTGAACACCACGAGGCGCCGCGCGTCGGCGATCAGGCGGGCGAGGTCGGCGCGGGGCTTGGAGGTAGGCTGCGACGGGGGCTGCGACGAGGGCATGGGCGCATATTTGGCCCGGCTCCGGCGCGTCCGCTAGAGGAGAAGGGGGAGGCCGGCCCGACGCTTTGGTCGGGGGGATGCCAGGGTGTTCGCCGGGCCGGCCCATGATCTGCTCGGCGGGGGGAGGGCCGAGGGATCGCAGCCCATAACCGGCCGCCGAACGATAGGTTCCGAACGGCCTCGCGAAATCGCGCCGGGGGCCCCGTGCGCCTAGTGCAGCACCGCGATGATCGGTCCAAAGGCCAGCGGCAGCAGATAGATGCGGATGCCCTGCAGGACCAGCAGGACGATGATCGGGCTGATGTCGACGCCGCCGATCGGCGGAATGACCTTCTGCACCGGCCGCAGGATCGGCCGGGTCACCGCGTCCAGGAAGCGGGCGATGTTGTAGACGAACTGGTTGCGCAGGTTGATCACGTCGAAGGCCACCAGCCACGACAGGATCGCGCTGACGATGATCGCGATGACCAGCAGGTTCAAAAGCGCGTCGATGATGAAGAGCAGAAAGGATCCCATGACGCGGTTCTAGCGGCCTTTGCGGACCTGACAAGGCTGCGCCGTGGCCGTCTGAGGCGCCTGGGGCCTCGCGGCGGCTTGACAGAGGCGGGCGCAAAAGGGTTATTCCGCGCCTTCCTGGTCATCCCCCGTGGTTTCTAGGGGGCCGTAGCTCAGATGGTAGAGCGCCTCGTTCGCAATGAGGAGGTCAGGGGTTCGATTCCCCTCGGCTCCACCAGGACCCCCAAACTGGCCGCTAGGCGGGGCTGCTGAACGCCTGTTCCGGGCGGATCGGGCGATACCAGGCCTCAATGAAGGCGAAGGCGCCGAAGGCTGCGACGCCTAGGGAGACCAGACCCATCATCTCGTCGCCGAACGCTTGGGCGTGCAGGGCGCCGAGCGCGCCGCCGACCCCGCGCGCCTCGGTGGCGCGCTCGTGCCAGCCGGCGCGCAGCATGAAGAAGCCCACCGGCAGCATGGCCAGGCCGCGCCCCAAATAGCCGATCCGCGCCAGCCAGCAGGCCCAACTGGCCACGCTCGGCCGGCACTTGAGCGTCGAGCCGAAGTTGTCGAACGCCGCCCGCACCGCGTTGCCGACGCCGCAGGCGATGATGAACAGGCCGAGCAGGATCACCAGCTTCGGGCCGAGCGGCCAGGCCATCACCTTGGCGACCCGTTCGCTGGTCTTCTCGAGCTCGGCGTGACGCAGGTCGTGCAGGGTGTCGATGACCCCGAAGATCGACACCGCCAGGCTGCCGTAGATGAAGCCGCTCAGCGCCTGGCCCAGGCGGCTCGCCAGCGCCTTGGGGCGGGTCCCCTGATTGTCGGCGTCGAACACCGCCTGCAGGGCGCGCCAGCCGGCGAAACCGTAGAGGCCGACGCCCGTCACCCACAGCAGCAGCACGCCCAGCGGCCACCGGGCCCAGGCCTTGAGCGCGCCGATCGCGCCGTGCGGATGCGGCGTCAGGCCCATCGCGGCCAGGAGGGCGATGGCGCCGACGCTCAGGTAGACCATGCCGCGCGCCATGTAGCCGAGGCGCGCGGTCATCTCCACGGCGGCGGCCCAGGGCGAGACGGAGAAGCGGTGGCGCAGGCGCGCGAACACCCGGATACGCGGCGCCGCGTCGACAATGGCGGCCGCATTCCCATCCATCGCAGACGCTCTCCTAGTGCGCGTCGTCCCAATTGGCCGCCGCACGGGCGTCCACAACCAAGGGAACGGTCAAGGCGACCGCAGGTTCAGGCGCCTTCTCCATGATCCGCTTGGCGACCGCGATCACCGCGTCGGCTTCCGCCTCCGGCGCCTCGAAGATCAGTTCGTCGTGCACCTGCAGCAGCATCTTCGCCGTCAGGCCCGCGTCGCGCAGCGCTTGCGGCATGCGCACCATGGCGCGGCGGATCACATCGGCCGCGGCGCCCTGGATCGGGGCGTTGATCGCGGCGCGGTCGCCAAACGCCCGCTCGGCCGGGGATTTCCCCTGGGCCGCCGGGATGTAGATCTTGCGGCCGAAGATGGTGGTGACGAAGCCCTCGGCGCGCACCTGGCGCTGCATGCGGTCCATATAGGTGCGGATGCCGGGGAAGCGCTCGAAGTAGGTCTTGATGTAGGCGCCGGCTTCTTCGCGCGGGATCGACAGCTGGTTGGCGAGGCCAAAGGCCGAGATGCCGTAGACGATGCCGAAGTTGATCGCCTTGGCGCGCCGGCGCGTCTCGGCGGGCATGCCCTCCACCGGCACGCCGAACATCTCCGAGGCGGTCATGGCGTGGATGTCCAAGCCTTGGGCGAAGGCGGCCTTCAGCTGCGGGATGTCGCCGATGTGAGCGAGCAGGCGCAGTTCGATCTGGCTGTAGTCGGCGCTGATCAGCACATGGCCGGGCTCGGCGATGAAGGCCTTGCGGATCTTGCGGCCTTCCTCGGTCCGCACCGGGATGTTCTGCAGATTGGGGTCCGAGGAGGCGAGGCGGCCCGTCGTCGCCGCCGCCAGCGAGTACGACGTGTGGACACGGCTGGTCCTGGGATCGATCGCGGCGACCAGGTTGTCGGTATAGGTGCCCTTCAGCTTCGAGAGCTGGCGCCAGTCCAGCAGGATGCGCGGCAGCTCGTGGCCCTGGGCGGCCAGGTCCTCCAGCATCGAGGCGTCGGTGGACATGGCGCCGGTGGCGGTGGTCTTGCCGGACGCGATGCCCATCTCGCCGAACAGGATGTCGCCGATCTGCTTGGGCGAGCCCAGGTTGAACGGCCGGCCGGCGACGCGGTGGGCGTCCAGCTCAAGCTCGCCCATCCGCACGGCGAAGTCGTTGGAGAGCCGGCGCAGGGTCTCGGGGTCGACCTTGACGCCCGCCAGCTCCATCTCGACCAGCACCTTGGGCATCGGCCGCTCCAGGGTCTCGTAGACCGTGGTCAGCTTCTCGTGGGTCAGGCGGGGCTTGAGGTGCTCATAGATCCGAAGCGTGACGTCGGCGTCTTCCGCCGCGTAGCAGGTCGCCGCCCCCAGCTCGACGTGCTTGAAACTCTTCTGCCCCTTGCCGGTCCCGGCGACGGTCTTGAAGCTGATCGGCTCGTGGTCCAAGAGGCGTTTGGAGAGCTCGTCCATGCCGTAGCTCTTGTGCAGGCCGCCTTCGAGCGCGAAGGCGATCAGCATGGTGTCGTCGATCGGCCCGACGCTGATCCCATAGCGCGACAGCACCGCCATATCGTACTTGCCGTTCTGCGCGACCTTCAGCACGCCCGGCGCTTCCAGCAGCGGCTTCAGCTTGGCGATCACCGTCTCCAGCGGGATCTGGTCGAGGGCTGCGGGCGCGTCGAGCTGCAGGCCGCCCTCGTGCTCATGCTCGTGGCCGACGGGGATGTAGCAGGCCTCGCCGGGCGCGAGGGCGAGCGACACGCCGCAGAGGTTGGCCGCCGAGGACGAAAGCGCGTCGGTCTCGGTGTCGAAGGCCACCAGCCCCTTGGCGAAGGCCTTGGAGATCCAGGCGTCGAGGGTCTCGACATCGCGGACGCATTGGTAGGCGTTGACGTCGATGGCGCCGTGCTTCGGAGCCTCCGGCGCGGCCTTGGGCTCCGGGGTCGGCGCCGCGCTGGGCGCCGTGGCGCCGCCCAGCACCTCGGCGACGCGCCGCGCGATGGTGCGGAACTCCATCTTATCCAGGAAGGCGGCGAGCACCTCGGGGTCCGGCGGTCGAACCGCCAGCTGATCGACCGGCTCGGGCAGGGGCGTGTCGCAGTCGAGCCTCACCAGCTGCTGCGAGAGCCGGATCTGGTCGGCGAAGTCGATCAGGGTCTGGCGGCGCTTGTCCTGCTTGATCTCGCCGGCGCGGGCCAGCAGGGTCTCCAGGTCGCCGTATTCGTTGATCAGGGCCGACGCCGTCTTGATGCCGATGCCCGGCGCGCCCGGCACGTTGTCGACGCTGTCGCCGCACAGGGACTGGACGTCCACCACCTTGTCCGGCGTCACCCCGAACTTGTCGAACACCTGCGCCTCGCGGATCACCAGGTTGGGCGTCTTCATCGTATCCAGCATCGAGACGCGGGGTCCCACCAGCTGCATCAGGTCCTTGTCGGAGGAGACGATCACCACCTCGCCGCCGGCGTCGCGCACCTTGCAGGCGTAGGCGGCGATCAGGTCGTCGGCCTCATAGCCCGGCAGTTCCAGGCAGGGCACGCCGAAGGCCTTGGTGGCGTCGCGCACCAGGGGGAACTGCGGGATCAGGTCCTCCGGCGGCGGCGGACGGTGGGCCTTGTACTGATCGTAGAGCTGGTTGCGGAAGGTCTTCTCGGAATGGTCGAAGATCACCGCCAGGTGGGTTGGCGCCTCGGCCTGGGCCTTCATGTCGACCAAGAGCTTCCACAGCATGTTGCAGAAGCCAGACACCGCGCCCACCGGCAGGCCGTCCGACTTGCGGGTCAAGGGCGGCAGCGCATGGAAGGCCCGGAAGATGAACCCCGATCCGTCGACCAGATAGAGCCGCACGTTCGGCCCATCCTGCGTCGTGGCGCGGGGGATTTCGTCCAGGGTCTGTGGAGCGGTGTCGAGGGTGTCGGTCATGCGAGGAAGATAGGCGCGAGACGGGGCGAGGTCATCCCGCTACCGCGCTCAGGTCTTCACGCCGAGCACGCCCAGATATTTCGCGAACGCGCCGCCCGCGATCTGACCGGCGACCTCGAGGCGGGCGATGATATGGCCGGCCAGGTCGGGGCTGTCGTAGCAGGCGTGGGCCAGGAGCGCTGTCTTCTTCAGCAGGGTGGCGTCGAGCCCAGGGTCGATCAGGTCGCGGGCGTAGACGATGTCGGCCTCGAGCAGCTGGTTGAACGGGGTGCGGATGTCGCTGTTGCGGGTGATCGGCGACACCGACCAGCGCTTCACCTCGGTGAACCGGTGCGGGATGAAGCCGTGCGCCCGCATCCAGACGTCGATCTCCCCAAAGCTCGGCTGGCCCTCGTAGAGCGGCACGAAGGAGACCTCCAGGTGGATCATGGCGCAGCGCGCCAGGCGCGCCTGGCCGTGCTCCAGCGCCTGCAGCTCGCCGCCCTGGATGTCCATCTTCAGGAAGTCGAGGTCCGGCAGGCCGGCGACATCGTCGAGACGCGTGGTCTGCACCGGCTCCGTGCCCTGGACCTGGCCGAAGACGTCGAAGCCGTTGAAGAACTCCAGGCGCCGGGCGTCCGGCTTCAGCAGCGAGGTCATGCCGGACGCGGGCGAGGCCAGGTGCAGGGTCTGCTGCGTCCCATCGCCGATGATGTCGGTGAACAGCGCCAGCGCCTCGCCGTAGGTCGCGCGCAGCTTTTCGTGCTGGCGGACGTCGGCGTCGAAGGCGTTGAGCCGCGCCAGCCCCGCGTCCAGCAGCACGCGGTAGGGCGGCGCCTCGGCGATGTCGGCCGCGCCGATATCGGCCACCTGCAGCGGCGTATCCAGGCCGAGGATTTCGGCGAGCGCTTTCGGGTCGGCGGGCATGCGGCGACGTTAGCCGCCACCCACACTCAGTGTCATCCCGGTTTGGCGGTACGCCAAGACCGGGACCCATCGACGCGGGCTGCGGGGATTTAGATCGACCGTCGCCGCGGCGCTTCGCCTTCGGACCCGGTGTCTATGGGTCCCGGACATCGGCTGCGCCGATTCCGGGATGACACGGGAGTTAGCTTGTCCAGCTCTCGAACCGCTTGTTGAGATTGCCCAGCCGGGTCGCATCCGCCGCGAAGGCCGCCGGATCGCCGTCGCTAAGGAAGGCCGCGGTGGCGTTGGCGACATTGGCGTAGGCCATGCGGAAGGGCGCGGTGGCCGAGCTCACGCGCCGCACGCCCAGGGCCTGCAGCTGGGCGGCCTTGGCGAGCCCCGGCAGCAGCATGATGTTGAGCGGCAGCTTGATCTCGTCGGCCAGCCTGCCGATCAGGTCCGGGTCCGAGGGCCCCGGCACGAAGACGCCGCTGGCCCCGGCGTCCCGGTAGCGCTCGGCCCGGGCGACGGTCTCCACATAGGCCGCGTGGCCCTCGGCCAGGCCCTTCAGATAGACGTCGGTGCGCGCGTTGATGAACAGTGGCACGCCCGCCGCATCGGCCGCCTTTCGCGCCGCCTCGATCTTGCGGGCGTGCAGGTCCGGGGTCCGCGCGCCGTCTTCGAGATTGATGCCGACCGCGCCCGCGCCGATCACCGCCCGGACGGTTTCGGCGAGCCGGTCGAGGTCGTCGGTGTAGCCGCCCTCGATGTCGGCGGTCACAGGCGTGTCGCCGGCCGCGCGGGCCACCGCGGTGATGGTCTCCAGGAGCAGGTTGAGCGGCAGCAGGTCGCCGTCCGGATAGCCGTGGCTCCACGCCACCGCCGCCGAGGACGTCGCCACCGCCTTGGCGCCCGCGTCGGCCATCACCGCCGCGCTCGCGCCGTCCCAGGCGTTGGGCAGGATCAGGATCTCGCCGGTGTGGTGCAGGGCGGCGAACGCCTCGGCCTTGGTCTTCTGATCCATGATCCCCTCCGTCCGGTCTGCAGGCTAGACGTAGGGTGCGTGGGCCCTGTGACAACTGCTCGCCTGGCGGTTTCCGGACCTCGACGTGCTTCGCGCCGAACTGCGAAACCCTGTATGACCCCGCGGTGACCGCCCACGCCCACACTCATACGGCCCTTTCCCGCCTGACCCTGACCGACTTCCGCTCCTATGCGCGGGCGGACCTGATGCTGGATGGGCGCCCGGTCTATCTGGTCGGGCCGAACGGGGCGGGGAAGACCAACCTGCTGGAGGCGGTCAGCCTGTTCACGCCGGGGCGCGGCCTGCGCGGATCGCCCTTGGCCGAGGTCGGCCGGCGGCTGCCGGGCGAGGCCCTGGGCCGCGCCTGGACTGTGGCCGCCGTCGTGTCGGCGGACGGCGAGGAGACCCAGCTTGGCACCGGCGTCGAGACCCCCGGCGCCGCCCGGCGCACGGTCAGGATCGCCGGCGAGACCCTTCCGCCCGGAAGGCTCGCCGACCACCTGCGCCAGGTCTGGCTCACCCCGGCGCAGGACCGCCTGTTCCTGGAGGGCGCCAGCGATCGGCGCCGCTTCTTCGACCGGCTGGTGTTCGCCGCCATCCCGCGCCACGCCGCCCACGCTCAGGCCTACGAGAAGTCGCAACGGGAACGCATGCGCCTGCTGACCGATGAAGCGGGGCCGCCCGACGCGGCCTGGCTCGACGCGCTGGAGGCGAGGCTCGCCGAATCCGGCGCCCTGATGGCCGAGGCTCGCGCGACGACGCTCACGGCGCTTCAGGCTGAGATCGACGGGCGGGGCGAGCGGCCGTTCCCACAGGCGAGGCTCACGCTGACCGGCGAGTGGGAGCAGATGGCCGCGGCCGGGGCCGAGATCGCCGACATCGAGGCGAAACTGGCCGCCGCGCTCGCCGCCGCGCGGCCCCGCGACGCCGCCGCCGGCCGGGCGCTGACCGGTCCGCACCGGGGCGATCTGGCGGTGATCCACGCCGAAAAGGACCGTCCGGCCGCGGAATGTTCGACCGGCGAGCAGAAAGCGCTGATTTTGAACCTGGTCCTGGCTCAATCCGCGCGCCTTTCGCGTGCAGAATCAGCGCCAAGCCCTATATTGTTGCTGGACGAAGTCGCAGCGCATCTGGACCGCACCCGGCGGGCCGCGCTGTTCGACGAAATCGAGGCGCTCGGGCTCCAGGCCTTCCTGACCGGAACCGATGAGCACCTCTTCGAAGACCTGAAAGGACGGGCTCAGGGCGTGCGCGTAGACGCTTCAGGCCTGACTCAGCTGGATCCTAAATGAGCGAAGACATCGACGACCCCCACGGCCCCAAAATTTCAGGGGACGGCCCGACGCCCGAGAACAACGGCCAGGACGACTATGGCGCGGAGAGCATCAAGGTCCTGAAGGGCCTGGACGCGGTGCGCAAGCGGCCGGGCATGTATATCGGCGACACCGACGACGGCTCGGGCCTGCACCACATGGTCTATGAGGTGGTCGACAACGCCATCGACGAGACCCTGGCCGGCTGGGCGACGCGGGTGGAGGTGATCCTCAACGCCGACGGCTCCTGCACGGTGACCGACGACGGCCGCGGCATCCCGGTGGACATCCACGAGGGCGAGGGCATCTCGGCGGCCGAGGTCATCATGACCCAGCTGCACGCCGGCGGGAAATTCGACCAGAATTCCTACAAGGTCTCCGGCGGGCTGCACGGCGTGGGCGTATCGGTGGTCAACGCGCTCTCGCAATTCCTGAAGCTGAAGATCTATCGCGGCGGCAAGTCCTACGAGATGGAATTCCGGCACGGCGACGCGGTCGCGCCGCTCAAGGAGACCGGCGTCGCGCCGATGCGCGAGAACGGCGAGCCCCTGTCAGGGACCGAGGTCACCTTCCTGCCGTCGACCGACACCTTCGCCTTCATCGATTTCGATGTGAAGACGTTGGAGCACCGCCTGCGCGAGCTCGCCTTCCTGAACTCCGGCGTCACCATCTGGCTGAAGGACAACCGGGGCGCCCAGCCGTTCGTCGAGGTCATGCACTACGAGGGCGGCATCGAGGCCTTCGTGCGCCACCTGGACGCCGCCAAGACCTCACTGCTGAAAGAGCCGATCGTCATCCGCGGCAAGCGTGAGAACGTCGAACTCGACATGTCGCTGTGGTGGAACGACAGCTACCACGAGAACGTGCTGTGCTTCACCAACAACATCCCGCAGCGGGATGGCGGCACCCACCTGGCGGCCTTCCGCTCGGCGCTAACGCGGATCATCACCGGCTATGCCGAGAGCTCCGGCGCGGCCAAGCGCGAGAAGGTCTCGGTCGGCGGCGAGGACGCGCGCGAGGGCCTGACCTGCGTGCTTTCGGTCAAGGTGCCGGACCCCAAGTTCTCCTCCCAGACCAAGGACAAGCTGGTCTCCTCCGAGGTGCGCCCGGCCGTGGAAGGCCTGGTCGGCGAGGGCCTGGGCTCCTGGTTCGAGGAGCATCCCAACGAAGCGCGGCTGATCGTCCAGAAGATCGCCGAGGCGGCGGCGGCCCGGGAGGCGGCGCGCAAGGCCCGCGAGCTGACGCGCCGCAAGTCGGCGCTGGACATCTCATCCCTCCCCGGCAAGCTCGCCGATTGCGCCGAGAAGGACCCGGCCAAGTCGGAGATCTTCATCGTCGAGGGCGATTCCGCCGGCGGCTCGGCCAAACAGGCCCGCAACCGCGACAACCAGGCGATCCTGCCCCTGCGCGGCAAGATCCTCAACGTCGAGCGCGCCCGTTTCGACAAGATGCTGGGGTCCGAGCAGATCGGCACCCTGATCACGGCGCTGGGCGCCGGCATCGGCCGCGAAGACTTCGATATCGAGAAGATCCGCTACCACAAGATCGTCCTGATGACCGACGCCGACGTGGACGGCGCGCACATCCGGACCCTGTTGCTCACCTTCTTCTACCGGCAGATGCCGGAGGTGATCGAGCGCGGCTACCTCTATATCGCCCAGCCGCCGCTCTATAAGGCCTCGAAGGGCAAGTCGGTCCGCTACCTCAAGGACGACGCCGAGCTTGAGATCTATCTGATCGACGAAGGCGTCGACGGCGCGACGCTCGACCTCTCCGACGGCCAGAGGATCACCGGCGCGGACCTGCTCGCCATGGTGCAGACCGCGCGCGGGGCCAAGGCCAACGTCGAGCGGCTGGCCGCGCGCGCGCCGGCCTTCGCCATCGAGCAGTCGGCGCTGGCCGGCCTGCTCGCGCCCGGCGGCGATCCGATGAAGGCGGCCGCCCGCCTCGACCTCTATGCCGAGGAGGGCGACGGCCAATGGACCGGCGCGCCGGGTGAGGCCAACAGCTACGTCTTCAGCCGGGTGAAGCGCGGGGTTTCCGAGCGCATCGTGCTGGACGAACTGCTGCTGCACGCCGCCGACGCGCGCCGCCTGGCGGAACGGTCGAAGGAGCTGGCGGAGATCTTCGCCGGCCGGGCGACCTTCACGCGGCGCGACCGCGCCACCGTGGTCCGCGGCCCCATCGACCTGGTCAATGCGGTGATGGACAACGGCCGCCGCGGCCTCGCGATCCAGCGCTACAAGGGCCTGGGCGAGATGAACGCCGACCAGCTGTGGGAAACCACGCTCGACGCCGACGCGCGCACCCTGCTGCAGGTCAAGGTCAATCACCTGGACGACGCCAGCGACATGTTCAGCCGCCTGATGGGCGACCTGGTCGAGCCGCGCCGCGAGTTCATCCAGGAAAATGCGCTCGACGCGGAGGTGGACGTCTAAAACTCGCCATCAGAGGCTCCCATATTGGCTATAGCCAAGCTTGGGAGCCTTCGATGCGCCGGACCTGCATCGCCCTCATCGCCGCCGCCCAGTTCGCCGTAGCCCTGGCGACGCCGACCTTCGCCCAATCACCGACCGCGGCGCCGGCTCAGCCGCCGGCCACCGACGAGGCGCTCGCCGCGAAGCTGGCGAGCGCCGCCGAGCTCGCCGACCAGAACCGGCGCTCCAACGCGCTCAACGTCGAGGTCAATCGCAAGAACCGCGAGGTGCAGGCGCGCAACGACGCCGCCACGGCCGCCTACGCCAAATCCATGGCGGACTATCAGGCCCAGATCGCGGCCCAGAACGCGGCCAACGCCAAGTCCCAGGCGGACTACGACAGGCAGGTCGTGGCCTGGAAGGCCGACGTGGCGGCGTGCAAGGCCGGCGAGGTCAAGCGCTGCGGCCCGCCGCCCCCGCCACTGCCTTCAGCCAAGGCCGCCCAGCCCTAGGCGAAGGCCCCCACCACCTCCAGGACCGCCTCGCCGTAGCGGGCGAGCTTGCCTTCGCCGACGCCGTTGACGCGTTCCAGGGCCGCGCGGGAGCCCGGCTTCACGGCGGCGATCTCGGCCAGGGTCCGGTCGTGGAAGATGACGTAGGGCGGCACGTGCTGGCTCTTGGCCTCGCGGGAGCGCCAGGCGCGGAGCGCTTCGAACAGGGCTTGATCTGAAGGCGCGGTGACCAGCGCCTCGCGGGAGGTTTTTCTGGCCTTGCGGGTCCGGCTGGCCGGCGCCTCGTGGCGGGTCTGGATCTGCACGCGCCGCTCGCCGCGGAAGACCGCCTTCACCGCCGCCGCGTCGCCCACGCCGACCAGCGGGCGGCCGTCGTTGGGATCCTCGCGCAGCAGGCCCTCGAACAACAGCTGCTCGACCAGGTCGCGCCAGGCGTTGGCGGAAAGGTCCTGCCCGATGCCCCAGGTGGAGAGCGACGTCTCGAAGTCGGATGCGTCCTTGGTCTTGGCCAGCAGGTGGTCGACCAGCCGCCCACGCCCATAGCGCCCGCCCAGGCGATGCGCCGCCGACAGCGCCTTCTGGGCGGCCTCGGTGGCGTCGGAGAGCTCCACCTGTCCCGTGCAGAGGTCGCACTGCCCGCAGGCCTCGACGCCCTCTTCGCCGAAGTAGCGCCGCACCGTCGCCGCGCGGCAGCCGGTGCCGTCCAGCAGCGCGTAGAGCTGGCGCACCTTGCCGACCTGAACCTGCTTCACCGCCCCATCGACATCGCGCTCGGCGATGCGGCGGAGCGCCCAGCTCATGTCGGCCGCGCCGTAGAGGGTGATGCCTTCGGCGAGGTCGCCGTCGCGGCCGGCGCGGCCGATCTCCTGCCAGTAGGCCTCGATCGAGGCTGGCGGATCGGCGTGGATCACGAAGCGGACGTCGGGCTTGTCGACCCCCATGCCAAAGGCGATGGTCGCCACCATCACCGCCTCGTCGGCCTGCAGGAACTGCTCCAGGCGGTCGATGCGCAGCTGGCGGTCTAGGCCGGCGTGATAGGCCAAGGCCGGCACGCCGGCGTCGCGCAGGGCCTGGGCGAGCTTTTCGGTGTTGTCGCGGCTGCCGGCGTAGACGACGCCCGAGCGGTTCGGCCGCGCGGTCACCAGTTCGACGACGCGTTTGTGGGCTTGGCCGCGCTTGCGTTCCGCCGACAGCACCAGCTCCGGCCTGGCGAAACTGGCGACGAATTCGGCGGACTGTTCGAGCCGCAGTTCGCTGCGGATATCCTCCCGCGTGCGGGCGTCGGCGGTGGCGGTCACCGCCAGGCGCGGGACGTTGGGGAAGAGGTCGGCAAGCCGCCCCAGCATGCGGTAGTCGGGCCGGAAGTCGTGGCCCCATTGGCTCACGCAATGGGCCTCGTCGATGGCGATCAGGGCTAAGTGGACCTGGCTCAGCCGCTCCAGCATCCACGGTTGCATCAGGCCTTCGGGCGACACGTAGAGCAGGTCCAGTTCGCCGGCCTCGATGCGCCGCCAGATCTCGCCCTTTTCCGCCGGGTCGATGTTAGAATCGAGCCGCGCGGCGGCCACGCCCGACTGTTGCAAGGCGGCCACCTGATCGGTCATCAGCGCGATCAGCGGCGAGACCACCAGGCCCAGACCGGGGCGGATCAGGCTGGGGATCTGGTAGCAGAGGCTCTTGCCGCCGCCGGTCGGCAGCACCGCCATGGCGCTGCGCCCCGCCAGCACCTCGACGATGACCTCGCCCTGCAGGCCGCGGAACTCCTGATGCCCAAAGGTGCGCCGCAGGATCTCGCGCGCGTCGTGCAGGGGATCGGTCTCGGCTTCGGCGACGGCGGACGGCATGGGCCGGTTATGGGGGCGACTCACGCATATTGCTATGGGGCGAAGGGCCCTAGGTCGCCGCGTCCATCCGGCTGATGGTCGGTTTCTTCGCCCAGTGCTTGCCCATGTGGTTGGTGAAGATCTTCGGGCGGTCGGCGAGCACGTCGGTCTCCAGCCACAGGCGCTTCAGGTGCCGGATCTGGCCGGTCGCGCGGTCGTCCTCGTAGGGCTCGCGGCCGTGCAGCACGTGGTAATTGTTGATGAACTGCATGTCGCCGGGCTGGAAATCCATGATCACCGAATAGTCGCCGCCCTCGGCCATCTCCTGCATCCAGGTGAGCGCCGCGATGGCCTTCTTGGTCAGGCGCGGCGCGTCCTTGTGGCGCTGGGAGGCCAGCACGTAGGGGCGGATCAGGCGGATGAACAGGCGGTCGCCGTGGCGGGTGAAGATCGGCATCAGGTACCAGCCGGGCTTCCCGGGCGCCTGTTCGCCCCGGTAGTCGAAGGGCTGCGGCTTGTAGAGCTCGGCGGCCAGGTCCGGCCGCTCGCGGACCAGCCGGTTGTGCAGGGCGACCGAGTTGCAGACCGCAGAGCGGCCGCCGGAAATACCGGTCCTGAGGCACATCAAACCCACAAGGTCGGAGCCGTCGCAGTGGAAATCGAGGCCGACGAGGCCGATCTCGTTGCCGCGCGCGGTGGGGTCGTCCTTGGCCTTGCCGTGGTCGGTGACGTCGCCCAGCAGATGGCCCTTGGCGTTCTGCGGCCATGGGCGGCCGAGGTGCGCGCCGACGCCCCAATAGGCCATGCTCATCTCGTCGTTGGACCAGCGCTCGCGGGGCAGCCCGCGGATCAGCACGAAGCCTCGCCCATCCATCAACTCGCGCTCGATCGCCTTGAGCCGGGCGCCCAGCGTCGGCAACGGGAACTGATCCTTGCCGATCGCCAGGAAGTCGTCGGAGACGCCGAAGGCGTGATCCACCGCCGCTTCCAACTCGTCGACCTCGGCGGGCGACAGGTGCTCGGTCCAGCGCGAAGGGTCGGCCACGTCGCGCGCGGTCCATTCGCAGGCGGTCTCCAGGACCTCCGGCCGGAAGGGCGTCACGTCGTTCATGGCGCCTACTCCGCCGCCATCGCCGTCGGCGCCGCCTGCGCGCCGCGCAGCAGGCGGCCCGGCAGGGCGTCGGTGGGCTCGCCGTCGCGGTAGGTGACCTGGCCGGCGACGATGGTCGCGGTATAGCCCTCAGCCCGCTGGATCAGCCGCCGGCCGCCTGACGGCAGATCATAGGCCACCTGCGGCGCCTTCAGCTTCAGCCGGTCGTAGTCGATGACATTGAGGTCGGCGCGGTAGCCGGGCGCGATCAGGCCGCGGTCGAACAGGCCGACGGTCTCGGCGGTGTCGCGGCACTGGGCCTTGACCATCTTCTCGATGCTGAGCTTCGGGCCCCGGGTGCGGTCGCGGGTCCAGTGGACGATGTTGGTGGTCGGGAAGCTGCCGTCGCAGATCATGCCCACGTGCGCCCCGCCGTCCGACAGGCCAGGCACCACGCAGTCGTGCTGCAGCATCTGGTAGGCGGGGTCGAGGCTGTTCTGGGCGTAGTTGAGCAGCGGCAGGTAGAGCATGCCGCGCCCGCCGCCGGCCCCGCCGTCCAGCATGTGGTCGAGCGCCACCTCGCGCGGATCGAGGCCGCGGGCGGCGGCGATAGCGGCGACGGAAGTCTCCGCCGTCGGCTCGTAGTCCGGGCTCTCCAGGCCCATAGGGAAGATGCGCTCCCAGGCCCGCGCCGGCGAGAGGCCCGGGGCCCGCGCACTGTCCGGATCGTCGGCCAGCAGGCGGGCGCGGAAGTCCGGGTCGCGCAGGCGGGCGATGCGCTGGGCGAACGGCAGGTCCTTGATCTCGCGGTAGGTCGGATAGGTGCTGAACGGGTTGGCGGTCAGCTCGAAGCCGAACAGCACGCCCACGGGCCGGGTCGCGACCTGGGCCCGCATCGAAAGGCCGGCCGCCTTGGCGGCGGTCATCCGCTCCAGCATGTAGCGCCACTGTTCCGGATCGCGCGGGCTCTGCAGCAGGGAATAGGAGAGCGGCCGGCCGGAGGCGGCGACGATCCGCTGCAGCATGTCGAACTCGGCCTCGGGATCGTTGAAGTCGCTGACCACCTGCAGGACGCCCTTGCCCGCGCCGTTGTTGGCCGCGGCCATGCCTAAGGCGATGCCGGTCAGCTCGTCCTCGCTGGCCGTCAGCGTGGCGATCGGCGAGCCGTCGGAGGAGCGGTGGTTCAGCGTCCGCGAGGTCCCGAAACCGATGGCGCCGGCCTCCATGGCCCGCTTGGCGATCGCCGCCATGGCGTGGATATCGGCCTGCGTCGCCGGCTCGCGGTTCACGCCGCGTTCGCCCATCACGAACACCCGCAGCGCCGCGTGCGGCAGCTGGCTCGCCACATCGACGTCGAAGGACCGCGAGGCCAGGCCGTCGAGATAGTCAGGATAGCTCTCCCAGTTCCACGGCAGGCCCTCGGAGAGCACCGGGAAGGGAATGTCCTCGACGCCTTCCATCAGCTGGATCAGCCGGTCGTGGTCGGCGGGCTTGCAGGGCGCGAAGCCGACGCCGCAGTTGCCCATCACCACGGTGGTGACCCCGTGCCAGGACGAGGGCTGCATCCGCTGGTCCCAGGTCGCCTGGCCATCGTAGTGGGTGTGGATGTCGACGAAGCCGGGGGTCACCAGCTGGCCGCGGGCGTCGATCTCTTCCGCGCCAGCGCCGCTCACGCGCCCGACCGCGGCGATGGCGCCATCCTTCACCGCCACGTCGCCCTCGAAGGGCGCGGCGCCCGAGCCGTCGACCACGCTGCCGCCGCGGATCACCAGGTCGTAAGCCTTTTCCATCGCGCATTCCCTCAGGTGGAGGCCGTCTCCGCGGTCCTTATCCCATTTTGCCGCTTCGCAGGGCTGGTCGGTCAAGCGGGATCGCGGCGCCCCCGGCGCCGGTCACCAAGGATTCAGCATGCCTGTTCCGCGGAATTTAACCGCGACAAGCTAGACCATGGGCCCGCGTGAGATCGGTTGAGGGACCCATCATGGCGCTTAAGATGTTTCTGGCCGCGGCCGCCGCGGCCTCGGTCGCCGTCGGCTTCTGCCTGCCGGCGACCCATTCGCACACCGAGCCCAGGTCGCAGATTCAGCAGCTCGAGGTCGGGCGGCGCTAGGGCTTTGCCGGCGTGGCCGCCGCCGAAGCCGCCGGGGGTCCGGCGCAGCCGCTGAGCGGGGTGGCGTCTGGGAGCGTCACCTCCGCGGAATAGCCATAGGTCGCGCCGCTCGACGCGTCGGTGCAGCTGCTCGCATAGAGGCTGACCTTCATCGTCTGGCGGTCGGCCAGGGCCACGGTCCAGGTCGCCGAATGGTCCGTGATCGCCGCGCCCGGCGCGGTTCCCGCCAGGTCCGGCTGGCCCGCGCGGGTCAGCGTGATCTGCCCGCCGCGGATTTTCAGCCCCCACTCAGGATCGAAGCCCCGCGCGTCGAACGGCTGGGCGAAGTTGCTGGCGGTATCGGGCGGCGGCGCGGTGGACGGCGGTTTGTCATTGCCGCAGGCGCTGAGCGCCAGGGCCGCGAGCAGGGGAGCGGCGAGAGAGATCGGCCGGGGCATGGGCGTGTTTCGGGTCCTCTAGGGGTCCGCCAGCAGACTTCGTCTTCTGGGGTCTTCGCCTTTGGTATCGCGCGACGCAGGTTAGACTAAGGCGCGATGAGTCGGGCGCCCTTCTCCTTCTACGAATTCTTCGCCGGCGGCGGGATGGCCAGGCTGGGCCTTGGCGAAGCCTGGACCTGCGCCTTCGCCAACGATTTCGACCCGGTGAAGGCCGCGACCTATCGGGCCAATTTCCCCGATGCGGCCGCCCCTGATCTTGGGGGGCATTTCCACGAGGGCGATGTCTGGCGGCTGGCGGCCGATGGGTTGCCGGGCCAGGCGGACCTCGCCTGGGCGTCGAGCCCTTGCCAGGATTTCAGCCTGGCCGGCGCGCGGGCGGGCCTGGCCGGCGGGCGCTCCGGCGCTTTCTTCGGCTTCTGGCGGCTGATCGAGGGCCTGTCCGGCGAGGCGCGCGCGCCACGTGTCATCGTCATCGAGAACGTCAGCGGCCTGCTGACCTCGCACGGCGGGCGGGACTTCGCCGCGCTCGGCGCGGCGCTGGCGGCCCAGGGCTACAGTTTCGGCGCTCTGGAGGTCGACGCGGCGGCGTTCGTTCCGCAGTCACGGCCGCGGATTTTCGTGATCGCCACCCGTGAGGCGGTTCCGCCGGGACTGACCGGCGCAAGCCCCTTCCACACCCGGGCGGTGAAGGCCGCCGCGGCGAACCTGCCGGCCGACCTCGCCGCCCGCTGGGTCTGGTGGCGAGCCGCCGCGCCGCCGCCGCGCAACACCGACCTCGCCGCCCTGCTGGAGCCGGACGCCGACGTCGATTGGCATTCGGCGGCGCGCACGGCCCGCTGGCTGGAGCTGATGGCGCCCCTGCATCGCGCGCGCCTGGAGGCGTTCCGAACGCGCGGCGACCGCGCCGTGGGCGCCGTCTATCGGCGGATGCGGGTCGAGGAGGGCCGCCGCGTGCAACGGGCCGAGGCGCGGTTCGACGGCCTGGCGGGCTGCCTGCGCACGCCGCGCGGCGGCTCCTCGCGGCAGGTGATCGTGGTGGTGGAGGACGGCGGCGTCCGCACCCGCCTGCTGACCGCGCGGGAGGCGGCGCGGCTGATGGGCCTGCCCGACAGTTACGTCCTGCCGCGCGCCGCCACCGCCGCCCTGCACGTCGCCGGCGACGGCGTGGCCGCGCCGGTGGTGCGCTGGCTGGCGCGGGAGATCCTGGAGCCGTTGCTGGCGCGCGCCGCCGTGCTGGCGGCCGAGTAGCCGCGCCGGGCTCTTCCAATCCTACCCGGAAGTCTTAGGGTCGCCCCGAAACCAGGGGCGGATCGCCCCGCCAAGAGGTCCCAGCATGGCCGACGCCACCCCCGACAAGATCTACGACGCCGCCCGCTTCCGGCGGGCCGGCCGGGGCAAGATCTTCGACTCCATCCTCGACACCGTCGGCGACACGCCGCTCGTGCGCCTGCCGCGGCTGACCGCGGCGCTGAAGCCCAAGGGCGAGGTGGTCGCCAAGCTCGAGTTCTTCAATCCGATCGCCTCGGTGAAGGACCGCATCGGCGTGGCCATGGTCGAATATATGGAGGCCAAGGGCGACCTGAAGCCGGGCGGCATCATCGTCGAACCGACCAGCGGCAACACCGGCATCGCGCTGGCCTTCGTGGCCGCCGCCAAGGGCTACCGGCTGATCCTGGTGATGCCGGAGAGCATGTCCATGGAGCGGCGCAAGATGTTGCTGATCCTGGGTGCGAAACTGGAACTCACGCCCGCCGAGCGCGGCATGGCCGGCGCCGTGGCCCGCGCCCGCGAGATCGTCGCGGCGACGCCGGGCGCGGTGATGCCGCAGCAGTTCGATAATGTCGCCAACCCGCTGATCCACCGGGTCTCCACCGCCGAGGAGATCTGGAACGACACCGGCGGCGCCGTCGACGCCGTCGTGTCCGGCGTGGGCACCGGCGGCACCATCACCGGCGTCGGCCAGGTCCTGAAGAGCCGCAAGCCGTCGGTGCGGATGATCGCCGTCGAGCCGGAAACCTCCGCCATCCTCTCCGGAGGCCCGCCCGGACCGCACAAGATCCAGGGCATCGGCGCGGGCTTCGTCCCCTCGATCCTCGACCGCCAGATCATCGACGAGGTGGTGCAGGTCTCCAACGACGACAGCTTCGCCATGGCCAGGCGCGTGGCCGCCGAGGAAGGCATCCCGGTCGGCATCTCGTCGGGGGCCGCGCTCACCGCCGCCTTCGACGTCGCCAGCCGCGAGGACATGAAGGGCAAGCTGATCGTCACCATCATCCCCAGCTTCGCCGAACGCTACGTTTCGACCCCGCTGTTCGAAGGGCTGTGATTGAAGACGGCGGTCGTCGGCTGCGGCGTCGCGGGCCTCGCCGCGGCGCTGGCGCTTCACCGTCGCGGGCATAGGGTAACCCTCCTTGAGGCCTTCGAGCAGCCGCGCCCGATGGGTTCGGGCCTGTTGCTGCAGCCCTCGGGGCTAGCCGCTCTGCGGAGTCTGGGTCTGTTGGACCCTGCCCTGGCGCTGGGCGCACGGGTTGAACGCCTGGACGGCCGCGACCTCAATGGGCGCCGGCCCATGAACATGTCCTACGGCGCCTGGCGCCCGGGCGGTTTCGGCCTTGGCATCCACCGCGCCAGCCTCTTTGGACTGCTGCATGACGCAACCAGGGCTGAAGGGATCGAGATTCGCACCGGCGCCGAGGTCACCGGCTTCGACCGCCTTGAGTCGCCATCTCTGACGGACGCCGTCGGACGGGCCCACGGACCGTTCGATCTGGTCGTGGTCGCCGACGGCTCGGCCTCCCAATTGCGCGGCCTGCTTCGGCCCCGCAGCCGCGCGCCGCTCTATCCGTGGGGCGCGGTCTGGGCCAACGCCCGCGATCTCGATGGCCGCTTCTCCGGCGCGCTCCATCAGCGTTACGACCGCGCCTCGACCATGGTTGGCGTGTTGCCCATCGGCGCGGGTCCCGATGGCGCGCGGGACCTCGTCAGCGTCTTCTGGTCCCTGCCGCGATCGCAGATGGACGATTTCTTCGCCGGCGACCTGACGGGCTGGCAGGCGCGGGTTCTGGTCATCTGGCCGGAGACCGAGCCCCTGTTGGCGCAGTTCGCGGGGCCGCTGGACTTCTCGCGCGCCACCTATCGCGATGTTAGCGTCGGCCGCTGGTCCGCTGGGGCCTTCGTCCTCATCGGCGACGCCGCCCATGGGACCAGCCCGCAACTGGGCCAGGGCGCCAACCTTGGCCTCGTGGACGCGGTGGAGCTGGGCCTGAGGGTCGAGGCGCCCGAGCATCTGGCCCGCTATCAAAGAAGCCGGCGGGGGCAGACGGCGCCCTACCAGCTGATGTCGCGGGCGCTGACGCCGCTCTTCCAGTCGCATGGCTGGCTGGGTCCGGCCGTTCGCCGCTGGTTGTTCGCTCCGCTCGCCCAAGCCCCGGCCCTGCGGCGGGTCGCGGCCCATGTGCTGACCGGCGTGTTTCGTCTGGGGCCGACCCCCGAAGAGCTCCGGCCAGACTGAGCCATAGAACCCATGGCAGCCAGTTTGCCCCCCGGGTTCAGCAACTCAAGGACGCGCCGGAGGCGCGCCGCGGCGCGGGCGGCCAAGGGCCGCTCCTTGACTTGCTGAACCCGGCGGGCTCGCATCAACCATGAGATCAATGAACGGGAAGCACCTCACGGTGCTCCTTCCACTCCGCTCATCCCCGCGAAAGCGGGGACCCAGGCGTTTTTCGTGACCGACGTCTACTCCCCAGAGAAGCGCTCGGCGGTGATGCGCCGGGTGAAGGGCAGGGACACCTCGCCGGAGATCGCCGTCCGCAAGGCCCTGACCAAACTCGGCGTCCGCTACCGCCTGCACCGCAAGGACCTGCCGGGAAAGCCCGACATCGTCATGCCGGGCCGGCGGCTGGCGATCTTCGTGCATGGGTGTTTCTGGCATGGCCACGACTGCGCCCGTGGCGGCAGAGTCCCAAAACAGAACCGAGATTATTGGCTCGGCAAGGTCGCGCGCAACCGGGACCGCGACGCCAAGGCGCGCGAGTCGCTGGCGGCGCTCGGCTGGCGCGTCGAGACGATCTGGGAGTGCGATCTGAAGGATCAGGCGGCGCTGACCGCTCGATTGACGGCGTTCCTTCGGAAGGGCTCGCCGCCCGTGACACTGAGCAGCTAGATGAAGTCGTTGACCGGTGAGACGTCACGCCTGACGACGAGCCCCTGGGAGTCGAATCGCACCTGGATCAGGATCCGCGACTTGAAGACCAGGCGGGCGAACAAGCTGGGCGCTGGGAGGTATGATTCAATCTCCGAGAGCTGTCGCGAGTAGGCGTGGGACACGTGGCTCCTGTCCAGCAGGCCCGCGACATCGTCATAGGTCATGCCCAGCGGGACGCACCGATCGATGACCGATCGCACCTGGGTCCAATCCATTCTGCGGGTCAAAAGGCAGTCGCCGGGAGCCGGCTGCGCCATGGCGGACCCGGGAAGGCTGACCAGGGCTGCGGACGCGAGAAGCGCGGCGGCTCTCACGCGCTGACCTTCTCCTCCACCACGATCTCAGTCTTCACCGAATTGGCGATGAAGCAGATGTGGTGGGCCTCGTGGTGCATCTCGTCGCGCTCGGCGGGGGTTGGCGCCCGGCCCTCGTAGGTCACCTGCGGGCGCAGGGTCACCTTGCTGACCCACATCTCGCCGTCTTCGCGCCTGGTCATCTCGCCCACCGCCTCGTCGCGGTAGCGGGTGACCTTGAAGCCGGCCTCGCGGGCGATGTGAAGGAAGCTCAGCATGTGGCAGGTGTTGATGGCGCCGACCAGCATCTCCTCGGGATCGACGGCGCCCGGGACCGACCATTTGTTGCCGACGATCTGGTGGCTGGCTGTGCCGGGCGCTTCGAAGCCGGAGCCGAACACCACCGCGTGGCCACGGCTGTAGCGGCCGGTGGCGAAGTCCTCGCCGTCCTTCAGGCTCCAGTCGGCGGTGGCGCGGTAGGTTCCCATCGTGCCTCTCTCAGAAAGCTTCGGCCGGCAAGGCCATCAGGGTCTCGGCGCCGGTCTTCAGCTTGGTCAGGCGCGAGCTGGTTTCGGGCAGGACGCGGGCGATGTAGTAGCGGCCGACGGCGAGCTTTTCCGCATAGAGCGGGTCGCTCGACCCGGCGGCGATCTTGGCCTGCGCGGTCTTGGCCATCATCGCCCACATGTAGGCAAGCGCGGTCAGGCCGAAAAGGTGCAGGTAGTCGGTGGACGCGGCGCCCGCGTTGTCGGGGTTGGCGAGGCCGTTCTGCATCAGCCACATAGTAGCCTCCTGCAGCTCGCCCTTGGCTTTCGCCAGGGCCTCGGTGAAGGGCTTCAGATCCTCGTCGGCGTCGTTGGCGGCGATGAAGCCGTCGAGCTCGGCGAAGAACCCCATGACGCCTCGCCCGCCCTCGGCGGCGAGCTTGCGGCCCACCAGGTCCAGCGCCTGGATGCCGTTGGTCCCCTCGTAGATCAGCGCGATGCGGCAATCGCGAAGGTACTGGCTGACGGGGAAATGCTCGGTGAAGCCGGACCCGCCGTGCACCTGCATGGCGTCGGAGCAGACGGCGAAGCCGCGGTCGGTGAGGAAGCCCTTCAGCACCGGCGTCATCAGCGCCATGTAGTCGTGGCCCTTCTGGCGCACGGCCTCGTCGGGGCTCGCCTCGGCCAGGTCGCCGTGCAGAGCGGTCCAGAACAGGAAGGCGCGGCCGCCCTGGACGATCGCCTTGGCGTCCATCAGCATCCGCCGCACGTCGGGGTGGACGATGATCGGATCGGCCGGTCCGTCGGGGTTCTTCGGCCCGGTGAGCGAGCGGCCCTGCAGGCGGTCCTTGGCGAATTCGGCGGCGGCCTGGTAGGCGGCCTCGGCCTGGGCGATCCCCTGCATTCCGACGCCGAGGCGGGCCTCATTCATCATGATGAACATGATCGAGAGGCCCCGGTTCTCCTCGCCGATCAGCCAGCCGGTCGCCTCTTCGTGGCTGATCACGCAGGTGGCGTTGCCGTGGATGCCCATCTTCTCTTCCAGGCCCAGGCACTTGACCGAATTGCGCACGCCCGGATTGCCGTCCGCATCCGGAATGAACTTGGGTACGATAAAGAGACTTATCCCGCGCGTGCCGGCCGGCGCCCCTTCGATGCGGGCCAGGACCAGGTGGACGATGTTCTCGGTGAGGTCGTGCTCGCCGCTGGAAATCCAGATCTTCTGGCCCGAGATCCTGTAGGTCCCATCCACCTGGGGAACCGCCTTGGTGCGCAGCAGGCCCAGGTCCGTGCCGCACTGCGGCTCGGTCAGGTTCATGGTCCCGCCCCACTGGAACGAGGCGAGCTTGGGCAGGTAGAGGTCCTTCTGCTCCTGGGTCCCCGCCGCGTGGATCGCCGAATAGGCGCCGTGCGTCAGGCCCGGATACATGGAAAACGCCATGTTGGCCGCCGAGCTCATCTCCGAAAAGGCGAGGTTGACCACATGCGGCAGGCCCTGGCCGCCATAGGCCGGGTCCGACCCCAGCCCAGGCCAGCCGCCGTCGACCAGCTGGCGGTAGGCTTCCTTGAAGCCCTTGGGCGTGGTGACGCTGTTGTCTGCCGCCCAGTGGCAGCCTTCCTTGTCGCCGACGCTGTTCAGCGGCGCCAGGACCTCGGCGGTGAAGCGCGCCGCCTCCTCAAGGATCTGGTCGACGGTGTCCATCGACGCGTCGGCGAAGGCCGGCAGGTTCGCATACCGCTCAAGCTCGAGCAGGTCGCGCAGGACGAAGGCGTAGTCGCGGACGGGCGGCTGATAGGGCATCGCGGTCTCTTTTCCTGAGCCGCGATGGGAGCGCGGCTACTTCGCTTCGCTATGTTCCACGCCATCGAGCCTGCGGCGCAACATCTGATCGTAGTCCGCCGCGCGGGGCAGCAGGTCCGGCCGGGTTTGCGTCAGCCGCGCTTCCAGGACTTCGCAGCCGTCGCGCAGCTCCTTGATGGCGTTGTCGATGTCGACCTTCTGGTGCTCCAGCGCAATGATCCGCTCCTGGAATTTGCGCAGCGACTTGGCCGCCTGCTGGGCGCCGCCGTCGTCGACCTCGTAGAGATCGAGGATCTCGCCGATCTCCGCCAGCGCCAGGCCGACCCGCTTGCCGCGCAGGATGAGCTGCAGGCGGGCGCGGTCCTTATAGGAATAGACGCGGTTCAGGCCGTCGCGGGCGGGCGCGAGCAGGCCCTTGTCCTCGTAGAAACGCAGCGCCCTGGGCGTGCATTTGAACTCCAGGCACAGCTGGCGGATCGTGAAGGTGCGGTTGGGGCGGCGTAGGTCCGTGGGCATCGAAGTCCTCCCGGGGACGCTGGGCTGTAGGTGGAAAGGCTTACACTGTAATTGACACCGTAAAGGCACCTTTCCGTTTACGTCAAGGCGGCTGACGCAGCGTCGCCCCTCACGTTTCCTTGCCGAACGAGAGGGCTGGTGGCTTGGCCGCGGGCGAAGCCTGCGCCTAGTGTGCGCGCTCAAGGTTTTTCGGGGGATGGGTTTCGTGAAGCGTGGACTGTTCGGCGCGGCGGCGGCCGCCGCTCTTCTGTTGGCCGCGGCGCCGGCCTTGGCCTTTCAGGCGCCCCAAGGCGCAGGGGGCAAGCCCGCCGATGCGGTCGCGGGCCTGGCCCGTCAGGACGGCCTGCTGCCGACCTATGTCGACAAGGAGAAGGGCCGCATCCTGGTCGCCCTGCCCGCGCCCGACGCCGACGGCGTCAGCGGCCGCTTCCTCTATGTGACCGCCTTGAAGACCGGCCTCGGCTCGGCGCCCATCGGCCTCGACCGGGCCCGGGTCAGCCAGTCGAAGATCCTGGTCTTCCGCCGGATCGGAGCCAAGGTGATCGCCGAATACGAAAACCCGCGCTTCGTCGCCCACGGCTCGGCCGACGAGGCCGCCGCCGCCCGCGACGCCTTCGCCGTCTCCACGGTCTGGGCCGGCAAGGTCGAGGGCCTGACGGCCGACGGCCGGGTGCTGGTCGACCTCTCCACTTTCCTGACCCGCGACGTGGAGGACATCGCCGGCGACCTGCAGCGCAACGGCGAGCGCGGCTTCAAGCTGGTCCCCGACCTGTCGGTCGCCGACCCGTCGGCCGTGAAGGTCTTCCCGCTGAACCTGGAGTTCGAGGCTCGCCAGACCTTCGCCTCCGACACCCCGGGGCCGGAGGTGCGCAATATCGCCCCGGAGGCCAAGTCGATCACGCTCACCGTGCGCCACAGCCTGATCAAGCTGCCGGAGCCGGGCTACGTGCCGCGCATCGCCGACCCGCGCACCGGCGGCTTCAATTCGATCGTCTACGACTATTCGATGCCGCTGGATCAGGACATCGCCATCCGCCTGGCGCCGCGCCACCGGCTGGAGAAGACCGACCCGGGCAAGGCGCTGTCGCCGGTGAAGAAGCCCATCGTCTATTACGTCGACCGCGCCGCGCCGGAGCCGGTGAAGACCGCCCTCCTGCAGGGCGCGTCGTGGTGGGCCAAGGCCTTCGAGGCCGCCGGCTTCAAGGACGCCTACCGCGTGGAGATCATGCCGGAGGGCGCCGACCCGCTGGACGTCCGCTACAACGTCATCAACTGGGTGGACCGCGCCACCCGCGGCTGGTCCTACGGCCAGTCGATCACCGACCCGCGCACCGGCGAGATCGTCAAGGGCTCGGTGCTGCTGGGGTCGCTGCGCGTGCGGCAGGACATGCTGATCTTCGAGGGCCTGGTGGGCGCCGACCAGGACGGCAAGGGCGGGCCCAACGACCCGGTGCAGGTCTCGATTTCGCGCCTGCGCGAGCTCTCGGCGCACGAAGTCGGCCACACGCTGGGCTTCGCCCACAACTTCGGCGCCTCGACCCAGGGGCGCACCTCGGTGATGGACTACCCGCCGCCGCGCGTGAAACTGACCAACGGCAAGATCGACCTCTCCGACGCCTATGGGAAGGACATCGGCGAGTGGGATAAATTCATCGTCGACTGGCTCTACAGCGAGGTCCCGGCGGGCGCGGCGGGGCGCAGGATTCTCGACGACAAGGCCAAGGCCGCCGCGGCGAAGCTGCGCTTCGTGCAGGACGACGACGCGCGGCCGGTCAACTCCGGCCATCCGGACGGGGCGATCTGGGATGATGGCGCCGACCCCATCGCCGAGCTCGACCGGATGATGGCGGTGCGCCAGGTCGCGCTGGACCAGTTCGGCGAGCGCGCGCTTAGGCCTGGCGAGGCGCTGGAGGCGTTGCGCCGCAAATATGTGCCGATCTACCTCCTGCACCGCTACCAGGTCGAGGCGGCGTCGAAGTCGGTGGGCGGCGTCGATTTCGGCTACGGGATCAAGGGCGACGCCAGCGCCGTGGCCAAGGTGGTCCCGGCCGATCGCCAGCGGCAGGCCATTGCTGCGCTGCTGGCCGCCATGACGCCGGAGGCGCTGGACACGCCGGAGCGGCTGGTCGCGATCCTGTCGTCGGGCCAGTCGGGGCGGCCGGACCGCCAGACGACCATCGAAACCATCCCGACCGCCGCCGGCTCGATCTACGACAGCCTGGCCGCCGCCGATGTGGGCGCGGCCGTGGTGTTGGACGCGCTTACCTCGTCCGAGCGGCTGAACCGCCTGGTCGACCAGCACCGCCGGGACGCCAACCAGCCGGGCGTCGGCGAACTGGCGGGGCGGATGCTGGACGCCGCCTTCAAGCCCGCCGCCGGCCGCTACGCCGAGATCGCCCGGCGCGTACAGGTCCGCACGGTGCTGGAACTGGCCGCCGCGGCGCGCCAGGCCGCCACCTCGCCGGGCGCCGCCGCCGAGATCGACCAGGCGCTCGACGACCTGGCCGGCAAGCTGAAGGCCGCGCCGGGCGCCGACCCCTCCGACCGGGCGACCCGGCTCTACCTGACCCGCCTGATCGGCGACAAGGAGGAGCTGAAGCGCGTGCTCGCCGATCCGAAGATGCGCGTCGAGGTTCCGCCCGGCATGCCGATCGGCGAGGACGACGACGGGGATTTCTAGGGTTCCGCGCCCATGCGGCTGACGCCGGTCGGGGCGCCCTTCGCGCCGGGCGATGGGCCAGATCCGCTGGTGGCGTTCCAGTCGATGAGCATGTCCTGGATCACCGTTTCCGGGCCCAGCAGGTCGACGTTGCCTGGGGGCAGTCCGAGGATTCGATTTGTGATCGCCTCCTCGGCGCGCACCCGCTCGACGATCATCTTGAGGGCCGCGTCGACGTCGGTCTCGGCGGTCGCCATCGCCGTGATCACCAGGCCCCGGCGGCCGTTGCTCAGCCACAGCAGGGTGTCGGCCGCCGTGCGCGGATCGCCGGCGTCGAACACGCCCTCCGCCTCGCCCTGGGCGATGATGCTGGCGAGCGCCGGCGCGAGCACGGCGAAGGCGGCCTCGACGATGCGGTGGTAGAGCACCGCGTTCTCGGGTTTGAGCAGGGTGGTGAACATCGCCTTCAGCTCGGCGAGGTGCCCGCGCTTCCAATCGCGCCCCAGCGCGAGCAGCCGGTTCAGCCGCTGCAGCGCGTCCAATCCTGCGTCGGTCTGCAGCCCGTGAATAAAGCCCAGGCTCTCGCGGGCGAACCGCTGGGCGATCGCCTCCAGCAGATCCTCCTTGGCGCGGAAGTGGTGGTAGAAGGCGCCCTTCGACAGGCCGGTCGCCGAGATCACGTCGTTGATCGTCGTGCGCTCGTAGCCGCGGGTCAGGAACAGGCCCTGCGCGCAGTCGATCAGCTCCGCCCGCCGCACGGCCGGCGCTTTTAGAACACGCCGCCCAGACGCCTCGCCCATCCGCCTCGTTCCGACGATCAAATCAGGCTCGCACTTTACAGACCGACCGTCGGTCGGTAAAGAGTCATCCGGTCATTCGGCGCTCTTTTGGAAGGTCACGTCATGACCCACGCGTCCACCAGCCAAGCCTTTGCCGACCCGCGGCCCGCTCGCCGCCTGGCCCATCCGCTCAGCTTCGACATCACCACGGCGGCCTTCAAAGCCGATCCGCTCCCGACCTACGCGGCTATGCGCGCCGCCGGACGGGTGGTGCCGGTCAAGGTTCCGTTCCTGGGCAGCGTCTGGGCCACTACCTCCCACGCCGCAGCGCTCGCCATGGTCAAGGACAACGGCCTGTTCGTTCAGGAAGGCGAGCATGCCGGCAAGTCGGGCGTCGCCGGTTTCCAGTGGTGGATGCCCAAGTCGCTCAGGGCGCTGGCCAACAACATGCTGCAGAAGGACGAGCCGGATCACCGCCGCCTGCGCAAGCTGGTCGACGCCGCCTTCGCCCGCCGCGACGTGCTGGCCATGCGCGCGAGCATCGAAACCATCGCCGAGCGCCTGCTCGACGGCTTCGAAGGCCGCGATAGCGTCGACCTCGCGGCGGAATATTCGCGGCGCCTGCCGCTGGCGGTGATCGCCGACCTGCTGGGCCTGCCCGACCGGGAACGCGATGAGTTCGCCGAAATGGCGCGGCGCGCGCTCTCGCTGACCAATAGCTTCAGCCTGGTCCTGGCCATGGGCTCATTCAGCAAGATGATCGGCTATGTGAAGGGCCAGGTCGAAGCGGCCCGCCGCGATCCACGGCCCGGCCTCATCGGCGAGCTGGTCCGGGCCGAGCACGAGGGCGACAAGCTGGATGAGAACGAGCTCATGTCGATGATCGTGCTGCTGTTGATCGCCGGCTTCGAGACCACGACCCACCTGATCTCCGACGCCGTGGTCGCCCTCGAACAGCATCCCGACCAGAAGGCCTGGCTGCTGGCCGATCCGGCGGCGCGGATGGAGCGCGCCGTGGAGGAGCTCGCCCGCCATGCCTCGCCGGTGCAGCTCACCAAGCCCCGCTACGTCGCGAGCGACACCGAGTTCTTCGGCCAGCCGCTGCGCCGCGGCGAACTGATCGTCGCCCAGGTGGCCGCGGCCAATTGCGACCCCGCCGAATTCGATCATCCCGAGCGGCTGCAGCTCGACCGCTTCCCCAATCCGCATCTGGTGTTCAGCTCGGGCATCCACTTCTGCCTGGGCCAACAGCTGGCCCGGGTGGAGACCCAGGTCGCGCTCACCGCGCTCTACGCCCGCTACCCCGATCTGGCGCTGGCGACGCCGGACCGCGTCGAATGGATCGAGCGCCTGGGCATTAGGGGTCCGAAGACCCTGCCGCTGCGGCTGAACGGCGCCTCGCGTCGCTTGGCGGCCTAAGCGCTGAGCTCGCCGGCCAGCGCCTTCTCGATCAGCGCCAAGGTCCGCTCGACGCCGAAGATCGCCACGAAGGAGCCGAAGCGTGGGCCCTGGCTCTGGCCCAGCAGCACCTCGTAGAGGGCGGAAAACCAGGCACGCAGCGGCTCGAACCCGGCGGCCTTGCCGACCTCGAACACCTCGTTCTGGATGGCTTCGGCGTCGGCGTCGGCCGGCAGCGCCTTCAGCTTGGCGGCCAGCGCCAGAATCGCGGCGCGCTCCTGATCGGTCGGCGCGCGGAACACCTTCGAGGGCCGCACGAAGTCCTCGTAGTAGTTGATCGCATAGCCGGCCAGGTGGTCGAGCAGCGGCTCGCTGGCCGGCGTAGCCCCCGGCAGATAGCGCGACAGGAATCCCCAGAGGATCTCCTTGGTCGAGGCGTCGGCCGCGGAGACCAGGTTCAGAAGCAGCGCGAAGGTGACCGGCGAGCCATGCTCGGGCGGCGCGCCCCGGTGGACATGCCAGGCGGGATTGTCGATCTGCGTCTCGTTCGATCCCTCGACCTTCTTGCGGTTGAAGGCCTCCAGCTGCTGCAGATATTCGTCCGCCGCCTTGGGCGCGACGTCGAAATAGAGCCGCTTCGACGAGCGCGGCGACTGGAACATGTAATAGGCGAGGCTCTCCGGCGTGGCGTAGCGCAGCCACTCCTCCATGGAAAAGCCGTTGCCCTTGGTCTTGCTGATCTTCTGGTTGTGCTCGTCGAGGAAGAGTTCGTAGTTGAACCCCTCCGGCGCCTCGCCGCCGAGGATGCGGGTCAGCCGCCCCGACAGCTTCACCGACTCGATCAGGTCCTTGCCGGCCATCTCGTAGTCGACGCCCAGCGCCGCCCAGCGGGTGGCCCAGTCGGCGTACCACTGCATCTTCACCGCCCCGCCGGTCACCGGGACCTCGGTCGGGCCGCCGTCAGGGTCGTCGAAGGTGATGGTGCCGGCGTCCACGTTGTAGCTGAGCGTCGGGACCTGCAGCACCTTGCCGGTCTTGGGGCTGATCGGCAGGAACGGCGAATAGGTCGCCTGCCGCTCCTCGCGGAAGGTCGGCAGCAGCACCTTCAGGAGCTCATCGTGCCTGGCCAAGGCCCGCAGCAGCACGGCGTCGAACTGGCCGGACCGGTAGCATTGCGTCGCCGAATAGAACTCGTATTCGAAGCCGAAAGAATCCAGGAAGGCGCGCAGCCGTGCGTTGTTGTGCGCCCCGAAGCTCTCGTGCGTGCCGAACGGGTCGGGGACCACGGTCAGCGGCATCTCCAGATAGGGCTCCAGCGACTCCGGGTTGGGGATGTTGCCTGGGACCTTCCGCAGCCCGTCCATGTCGTCGGAAAAGGCGATCAGCCGGGTCGGGAGGGCGTCTTCAGTCAGCGCCCGGAAGGCGGTCCGCACCATGGTCGTGCGCGCCACTTCGCCAAAGGTGCCGACGTGCGGCAAGCCCGACGGGCCATAGCCGGTCTCGAACAGCACGGGCTTGCCCAGCGCCGGCAGGGTCTGCACGGCTTGCGCGAACTCGCCCCTGGCGAACAGCGTCGCGGCCAGGTCGCGCTCGGCGCCGTTGAGCCGCAGACGCGTGATGCGCTCAAGCAAAAGCCGCGCTTGCTCGAACGGCCAGCTCTTGGCGTCGCGGGCTTGGGTGGAAAGACCTTGCAGGGTGGACTGGGACGACATGGCGCTGCGGGTAACGTCCCGACAGCGGCCTGTCGAGGCCTGCGGTCCTGAACGGACCGCGCCTTAAGTCCATGGCGGCCAGATTCGCTTGGTCCTCTCGGCAACTCAAGGACTGGCGCAGCCAGCCGCTGCGCGGCGCGGCCAGGGCCGCGTCCTTGACTTGCCGAGAGGACCAAGCTTGCAATCAACCATGGGCTTCAGGGCTATCCAGCATCCTGAAGGATGCCGGCTGCGACCCTGATTCGACCTTCGCTCGCCTGTCGCAAAAGCTGCGCTATGGTCGGGCCATGAAACGCATCGCTCTCGCCGCCGCCTTCCTCCTCGCCCTCGCCGCCTGCGGCAAGCCCGCGGAGAAGCCCGCCGCCTCCAACACCCTGACCTTCTCGATCGTCTCCACCGAGGCGACCCAGACCCAGATGCAGGAGTGGGGTCCGTTCCTTAAGGACATGGAGAAGGCCACCGGCCTCACCGTGAAGCCGTTCTTCGGCTCGAACTACTCGGCGCTCATCGAGGCGCTGCGCTTCAAGCAGTCGGACCTCGGCTGGTTCACCAACCAGTCGGGCCTGGAGGCGGTGCGCCGCGCCGGCGGCGAGGTCTTCGCCCGCACCACCCACCCCAACGGCCACGACGGCTATCAGGGCGTGATCATCGTCAAGAAGGGCTCGGGGATCACGCTGGATAAGCTGCTCAAGTGCGGCCAGACCCTGGAGTTTGGCATGGGCGATGCGAAATCGACCTCCGGCACCTTGGCGCCCAACACCTATCTCTTCGGGCCCAAGGGCATCGATCCGGTGAAGTGTTTCAAGACGGTGCGCTCGGCCAGCGCGGAAGCGAACCTGTACTCGGTGGCCAATGGCGTCCTGCCGGCCGCGACCGACAACACCCGCTCCATGGATCGGCTGGCGGCGATCAACACCGACCAGTCGAAGAAGGCGCTGGACAGCCTGCAGGTGATCTGGACCTCGCCGACCATTCCGGAGGATCCGATGGTCTGGCGCGCCGACCTGGATCCGGCGGTGAAGAAGAAGGTCGCCGACTTCATCTTCGCCTATGGCGTCGGCGACAGCGACGAGGCCAAGCGGCAGCGCGCGATCCTCGAACGCATCCAGACCGGCCCCTTCAAGCACGCCGACAACACCCACCTGCTCCCCGTGCGCGAGATGGAGGCGACCGGCGAGGTGGTGCAGGCCAAGGCCAAGGGCGACCCCGCCGCGCTCGCCGCGGCGCAGGCCAAGCTCGACCAGGTGAAGAAGGAACAGGCGGCTCTGCCGAAGTGATCCTTCTCCCCGGGGAGAAGGTGGCCGCGAAGCGGTCGGATGAGGGCTCAGCCCTGGGCCAGCAGGAAGTGGCCCCTTAACGCCGCGAAGGGCTTGTCGCGGTCGTCCTGCCAGGCCTCGACATGGACGTTGGCGATCCGCCGGCCAACCTTGCGCAGGTCCGCCCGCGCGTAGGAGGTCAGCCCGCCGCGCCCGGGGCGCAGATATTCGATGGTCACGTCGATGGTCTTGGGCAGCCGCCGCGCCGGCTCGGCGACCGAGAGCTGGGCCAGCGCCGTCATCTCCAGGAACGCCCCGATCACCCCGCCGTGCAGGGCCGGGATGTAGGTGTTGCCGATCAGCTCCGGCTTGGCCGGCAGGATGGCGGTCATCTCATCGCCCGCCAGCTCGGCCTGCATGCCCAGGAACCGCACGTAGGGCACTCGCTGCAGGAAGGCCTCAAGCTGTTCTGCGGCCGTGGTCATGTGTTCGGCCGGTTGAGGATGAAGGCCGCCTGGGCGGTGGCGACCAGGTCTGCGCGGTCGACGTCCCAGGCCTCGGCCCGCACAAAGCCGACCGAGCGGGTGAGCTTGTAGCAGTGCGCCTCGCAGGTGACGCCGGTCCGGGGCGCGGCCGGGCGCATGTAGTCGATGCGCAGGTCGAGCGTCGCGGTCGAGAACGGCTCCTGGCCCGCCGCCGCGCCCATGGCCAGGCCGCAGGTGTGGTCGAGCAGGGTGGTGACCACGCCACCCGCGATCACTTGGGTGTCCGGATCGCCCACCAAGTCCTCGCGCCAGGGCACCGACAGGGAGCCCCGCGCCGGCGCCACCGAGACGAAGCGCATGCCGAGCGCCGCCGCCTGGGGCGTCACCTGCACCATGCGCTCGGCGATCTCGCGGAATTCCGGGGCGACGTCGCTCATCCTTGAAGGCGGTAGGACCGCGGCCAGCCACCGTCAATGTGGAGTCTGTGGGCGGAGCCTTCGCCGCTGCACTACATTAGCCCTCGATGATCCGGCCCCAGGACCTGCTCTGCCCAAAGCCTGAGGGCCTCTATTGCGCCCCGGGCGACTTCTACATCGACCCGGTCAGGCCGGTGGCGCGCGCGGTGATCACCCATGGCCACGCCGACCATGCCCGCGCCGGCCACGGCGCGGTGCTCGCGACCCGGGAGACGCTCGACATCATGGGCGAGCGCTATGGCGCTGCGTTCGCCGGGTCGATGCAGGCGGCCGCCTACGGCGAGGCCGTGCCGCGCGACGCCGTCGAGGTGACCCTGGTTTCGGCGGGCCACGTGCTGGGCTCGGCCCAGGCGGTGGTGCGCTGGAAGGGCCTGACCATGGTGGTCAGCGGCGACTTCAAGCGGCGGCGCGATCCGACCTGTCCGCCCTTCGAGCCGGTCCCCTGCGAGGTCTTCATCACCGAGGCCACCTTCGGCCTGCCGGTGTTCCGCCACCCGCCGGACCACGAGGAGATCGCCCGGCTGCTGCGGTCCGTGGCCCAGTTTCCGGAGCGCTGCCACCTGGTCGGCGCCTATGCGCTCGGCAAGGCGCAGCGGATCATCCGCCTGCTGCGCGAGGCCGGGTGGGACCGGCCCATCTACGTCCATGGGGCGCTGGAGCGGCTGAACGCGCTCTATGAGCGGCACGGCATCGACCTCGGCCCGCTGGAGCCCGCCACGACCGGCAAGAAGGCCGATTTCGCAGGCCAGATCGTCATCGCCCCGCCGTCCGCCACCCAGGACCGCTGGAGCCGCCGTTTCCCCGATCCTGTCACCGCCTTCGCGTCGGGCTGGATGCAGGTCCGCGCCCGGGCCCGCCAGCGGGGTGTGGAATTGCCGCTGGTCATCAGCGATCACGCCGATTGGGACGAACTCACCGCCACCGTCGACGAGCTACGGCCCGGCGAACTCTGGATCACCCACGGCCGCGAGGAGGCGCTGGCCAGGTGGGCCGAGATGCACGGCGTGCCGGCCCGCGCGCTGGCGCTGGTGGGCTACGAGGAAGAGGACGACGGCTGATGCGCGCCTTCGCCGAACTCCTCGACCGCCTGTCGCTGACGGCCTCGCGCAACGCCAAGCTGACCCTGGTCACCGACTATCTGCGCGAGACGCCGGACCCGGACCGCGGCTGGGCGCTGGCGGCGCTGACCGGCGACCTCTCCTTCGACGCCGCCAAGCCGGCCTTCATCCGCAAGGCGGTGGAAGAGCGGATGGATCCGCAGCTGTTCTGGTGGTCCTACGACTATGTGGGCGACCTCGCCGAAACCGTCGCCTTGGTCTGGCCGGCGCGGCCGGGCGCCAACCGCGAACCGGAACTCTCCGAGGTGGTCGACGCCTTGCGCGGCGCCACGCGGGCCGAGGTGCAGACGCTGATCGAAGGCTGGCTCGACGCCCTGCAGCCCACCGGCCGCTGGGCGCTGTTGAAGCTGATGACCGGCGGCCTGCGCGTCGGCCTCACCGCCCGCCTCGCCAAGCGGGCGGCCGCCGAGATGGGCGCCGAACCCGTGCCGGTCGCCGAGGTCGAGGAGATCTGGCACGCGCTGCACCCGCCCTACGAGGACCTGTTCGCCTGGCTGGAAGGCCGCGGCGAGCGTCCGTCGTCGGAGAACCCTGGCCGCTTCCGCCCCGCCATGCTGGCCCAGGCGATCGACGAGGCGGTCGATTTCGCCAAGCTCGATCCGGCCGACTACGCCGCCGAATGGAAATGGGACGGTATCCGCGTCCAGGCGGTCAACGAGGCCGGCGTGCGCCGCCTCTACACCCGCACCGGCGACGACATCTCAAAGTCGTTCCCGGACGTGGTCGACGCCCTGCAGGCCGAAGGGGTCATCGACGGCGAACTCTTGGTCATGCGCGATGGCAAGGTCGCCGCCTTCGCCGACCTGCAGCAGCGCCTGAACCGCAAGACGGTGGACGCCAAGGCGCTGGCGGCCTTCCCGGCCGCCATCCGCGCCTACGACCTGCTGGCGGAAGGGCCCGAAGACACCCGCGTCCTGTCCTTCGCCGAGCGCCGCAAACGCCTGGAGGCCTTCGTGGCCAGGGAGGCGAGCCCGCGCATCGACCTGTCGCCGACCCAGCCTTTCGCGACCTGGGCGGAGCTCGCGGCCCTGCGCGCCCACCCGCCGGCCGGCGACCCGCAGATCGCCGAGGGGTTGATGCTGAAGCGCTGGGATTCGGTCTACGAGGCCGGCCGCCCCAAGGGGCCCTGGTTCAAGTGGAAGCGCGACCCGTTCCTGATCGACGCGGTGCTGATGTACGCCCAGCGCGGCCACGGCAAGCGGTCGAGCTTCTACTCCGACTACACCTTCGGGGTCTGGACGCAGGATGACGCCGGCGCCCGCGTCCTGACGCCGGTGGGCAAGGCCTACTTCGGCTTCACCGACGAGGAGCTGAAGGCGATCGACAAATACGTCCGCGACAACACGATCGAGCGCTTCGGGCCGGTGCGTTCCGTCCGCGCGGAGCCGCGCCACGGCCTGGTCTTCGAGGTCGCCTTCGAGGGCCTGCAGCGCTCCACCCGCCACAAGTCCGGCGTCGCCATGCGTTTCCCGCGCATCAACCGCCTGCGCTGGGACAAGCCGCCCGGCGAGGCCGACGAGCTTGCGACGCTGGAACGGATGCTGGCGCAGATGGAGGGGCGCTAGGCGGGCAGCAGCGCCTCGTCCCTGAGGAACTGCATGAGGTCGCCGCCCGTGAACAGGGCCGCGCGGACGCCCGCCCGTTCCGCCGCCTCCAGGTCGCTGGGCTTGTCGCCGACCAGCAGCGAGGCCTCGCGGTCGATCGGCCACTCGGCGAGCGCGCGCAGGATCATGCCGGGGTTGGGCTTGCGGTCCGGCGGGTCGGGGTGGCGATAGGCGTCGAGCGGGGCGTCCGGGTGCTGCGGCGCGTGGTAGAAGGCGTCGATGTGGCCCCCGGCCTCGGCAAGGTCCTCAGCCATCCGCGCGTGCAGGGCGCGCATGTCGTCCTCGCTGTAGAAACCGCGTCCGACGCCGGACTGGTTGGTCACCACGATCACCAGCCAACCGGCCCGGTTGAAGGCGGCCACCGTCTCCTTCGCGCCTGGGATCCAGCGGAAGTCCTCCCAGCGGAAGACATAGCCGTGGTCCTCGTTCAGCACCCCGTCGCGGTCGAGGAAGAGCGCGGGCTTTGAGGATTGGGTTTCGGGCACGGGCCGACTATAGCGGCGCACCTTGTGGCGAGGCGATTTCAAAAAGGCCGAACCCCTGGTCTAAGGTCGCGCCATGGCGAAGATCACCCCCGTCCTGATGTCCGGCGGCGCAGGAACCCGGCTCTGGCCCCTGTCGCGGCAGGCCAAGCCCAAGCAATTCCATACGCTGGGCGGCGAGCGCACCCTGATCCAGGACACCGCCCTGCGCTTTGCGACCGACGCCTTCGCCCCGCCGGTGGTGATCTGCAGCCTTGCGCACGCGGAGCTGGTCCGCACGCAGCTGGCGGAGGTGGGTGTGACGCCCTCGCTGGTGCTGGAGCCGCAGGGCCGCAACACCGGCGCCGCCGCCGTGATCGCGGCGCTGACCGCCGCGCAAGCCGGCGCGGAGCTCGTCCTGCTGCTCAGCGCCGACGCGCGGGTGGACGATCCGCAGGCGCTGCGCGACGCCATCGCGGCCGGGGCGCCGGCGGCCCAGGACGGCGCCCTGGTGATCTTCGGCATCAAGCCCACCGCGCCCGAGACCGGCTACGGCTATATCCGCGCGCAGACCGGCGATGGGTCCGGCGAGGGCCCGGTCCGCAAGGTCGCCGCCTTCGTGGAAAAGCCCGACCTCGCCACCGCCCAGGCCTATCTCGCCGACCCGGCCTACAGCTGGAACGCCGGGATCTTCCTCTTCGCCCCGGCCGCCTTCCTGGCCGAGGCGCGCCGCCTGGCGCCCGAGCTCACGGCGGCGGCGGAGATCGCCTTCGCCGAGGCGGCGCGCTCGGCGGGCGATCTCCAGCTTGGCCAGGCCTTCGCGCGCACGCCGGCGGCGCCGGTCGACGTCGCGGTCTTCGAGAAGACCGACAAGGCCGTGGTGGTCTCCGCCGACATCGGCTGGAGCGACGTGGGCGTCTACGCGGCGCTGTGGGCCCAGGCCGAAAAGACCCCGTCCGGCGACGTGTTGCAGGGTCCGGCGGTCACGGCCGGGACCTCCGGAAATCTCGTGATCTCCGACGGGCCGACGGTGGCGCTGAGCGGCGTCGAGAACCTGGTGGTCGTGGTCGAGGGCGGCGTGGTGATGATCGCCCCGAAGGACGATCCCGCCGCCATCCGAGCCCTCGTCGAGCGCCTGAAGGCCGAAGGGCGTGGCGACCTAGTTTGATTGGCCTTTGAGCACGGCCAGGATCTCGTCGGTCCGCAGCGGCGTTGGCCGCAGTTCGGCGGGCGGATCGGACGCGATCCGTGCCTCCAGGGCGTCGAGGAACGCTTCCGGCTGGTCGATGGGCAGGGATTCCAGCACCTCCGGCCCAAAGCGCCACCACTGCACCCGCTGGAAGCGTTCGATCAGGGGGTCGGGGAAGCGCATCCGCAGCACCCTGGCCGCGGTCCCTCCGACGATGGCGTAGGGCGGCACGTCCTTCACCACGAGCGCCCGAGACCCGACGATAGCGCCGTCGCCGATCGTCACCCCGCGCGCGATCGCCGCCTCCTCGCCGATCCAGACGTCATGGCCGATGGCCACATCGGGCGGGGCCACCTCGAACGGGAGGGGCGGCGCGGTCAGGCCGTGGACCCTGCGGTAGGCTCCGATGGCCAGGGAGTCGTGCTCGTGGAACACCGGCGAGGTGGTCGCCCAGGTGGTCGCGTGGTCGCCGCCCAGCCATCGGACGCCGCGGGCGATCGAGCAGTATCGGCCCACCCGCACGCCGGAGCTGAACGGGCTGGCGCTGTAGGAAAAGCAGCCGATGGCCGCGGGCAGCCACGCGCCGTCCAGGGTTTGGGTGAAGGGCTCCAGGACGCAGTCGTCGTCCATCATCAGGCGGTCGCCCACCTGCCAGCGTTCGCTCTTCAGGCCGTGGAACACCCGGCGCGTCCACAGGAGCTCCAGCAGCGGCTTGGTGAGGTCAAACGTCCACATGGGGCCGCTCCATATCACACCGCCGCGTCCTGCAAGCTCGGCCTTCGCCGGCTCCCCACGCTGCTGCATTGCGGCAAGGCGCCTCCGCCGTTAGGTTGCGCGCCTTTTCCGCCGCCCATTCCCAGCCAAGCAGTCCGTCATGACCCTCGCCTTCGATGACATCCTCGCAGCCAAAGACCGGCTGCAGGGTCATATTGAGCGGACGCCCTGCCGCCGCTCGCGGACGCTCTCGGAGATCACCGGCGCGGACGTCTGGGTGAAGTTCGAGAACCTGCAGTTCACCGCCGCCTACAAGGAGCGCGGCGCGCTCAACAAGCTCCTGCAGCTCACCGAGTCCGAGAAGAAGCGCGGCGTGATCGCGGCTTCCGCCGGCAACCACAGCCAGGGGCTGGCCTACCACGCCGCGCGGCTGGGCATTCCGGTGACCATCGTCATGCCCAAGGCGACGCCCTTCGTGAAGGTGCAGCAGACGCGCGCCCACGGCGCCGAGGTGGTGATCGACGGCGAGGGCTACGACGAGGCCTCGGCCTTCGCCATGAAGCTGCGCGACGAGCGCGACCTGGTGTTCGTGCACCCTTTCAACGACCTCGACGTCATGGCCGGCCAGGGGACGGTGGCGCTGGAGATGCTGGAGGACGCGCCGGACCTGGAGGTCCTGCCGATCCCGATCGGCGGCGGCGGGCTGATCGCCGGCATGGCGACGGCGGCCAAGCACGTGAAGCCGGACATCAAGATCGTCGGCCTGGAGCCGGCCATGTACCCCTCGTTCACCGCCAAGATGCGCGGCGTCAACGCCGGCGTCTCCGGCGGCGGCGCGACCATCGCCGAGGGCATCGCGGTCAAGCAGGTGGGCGACCTTTCCTATTCCGTGGTCCGGCCGCTGGTCGACGAGGTGCTCCTGATCGAGGAGCCGTTCTTCGAGCGCGCGGTGGCCCTCTACTGCAATGTCGAGAAGACCGTGACCGAGGGCGCCGGGGCCGGATCGCTCGCCGCCCTCCTGGCCTATCCGGAGAAGTTCCGCGGCAAGCGCTGCGGCCTGGTGATCACCGGCGGCAATATCGACACCCGCCTCCTGGCCTCGGTGCTGACCCGCGAGCTGGTCCGCGAGCAGCGGATCGTCAGTCTGCGGATCATCGGCGACGACCGCCCGGGCCTGCTAGGCACGGTCTCGGCGATCATCGGCCGGATGGGGGCCAACATCATCGAGGTGGCGCACAACCGCCTGGCGCTGGACGTGCCGGCCAAGGGCGCGGAGTTCGATATCCTGATCGAGACCCGCGACGCCCAGCACACCCAGGAAATCATGGACGCCCTCCGGGACGCCGGCTATCCCCCGCGCGCTGTTTGAGAGACATCGAACAAATGATCCGTAAACTGATGATTGTGGCGGCGATTCTCTCCCTGGCCGCCTGCCAGCAGCAGAAGAGCGTCGTGGCGGGCGACAAGCCCGAGGGCCCGCAGGCGCCGGCCGCCGCCGACCAGAGCGCGGCCTCCAAAGCCTTCCTGGCCAAGAACGCCAAGGAACCGGGCGTCGTCGTCCTGCCGGACGGCCTGCAGTACAAGATCGTCAGCTCCGGCCCGGCCACGGGCCTCAAGCCGCACATCAACGACGAGGTGAAGGTCAATTACGAGGGCAAGCTGATCGACGGCACGGTCTTCGACAGCTCCTACGAGCGCGGCCAGCCGGCGGCCATGCCGCTGAAGGGCCTGGTCAAGGCCTGGCAGGAGGCCCTGCAGAAGATGAAGCCCGGCGACGTCTGGATGCTCTATGTGCCGCCGGAGCTGGGCTACGGCGCCGAAGGCCAGGGCCCGATCCCGCCGGGCGCCGCGCTGATCTTCAAGATCGAGCTGATCGATTTCCTGCCGGGCCCCGGCAGCGTCGCCGCGGGCTAGAGCGACCGCTTCATGCCCACGTGGCTCTTCGCGAACCCCAGCCGCTCGTAGAAGCGGTGCGCGGCGTCGCGGCTGGCGTGGCTGAGTAGCTCCATCTGGGTGCAGCCCCGCGCGCGGGCCTCGTCCATCGCCCAGGCCATCATCGTCTCGCCCAGTCCCTGACCGCGAAGCCGTGAATCCACCCGCACCGCCGAGACCAGCGCCTGTTTCGCCCCCTGGTTCGACAGCCCGGCGATGAAGGTCAGCTGCAGGGTCCCGACCACCGCGCCGTCCGCAGTCTCGGCCACCGCCAGCAGGGCGCGTGGGTTGGCGGCGAGGTCGTCGAAGGCTTCCAGGTAGCCGGGCGCCGGCGGATCGCTGACCACCTCGCGGCCCGCGCCCAGGCCGTCATCGGCCAAGAGGCGCACGATGGCGGCCACATCCTGGCGGCGCGCCGGACGGCAGACGATCGCGGGCGCCTGCGCCAAGCGGCTAGGCGGCCTTGGGCCGGCCGGCGGTGGCCACCATGGTGGCGATCGCCACCCCGATCGCGCCGCCGACCACCAGGCCCTGCAGCCAGAACATCGGCGGCGGGGTCTTGAAGAACATCGACGACGCATTGGCCAGCGCCGCGCCGGGCAGGGCGCCGGCCAGGAACATGTAGACCGACAGCCGGGCGGTGGTGATCGGCTTGGCCGGCACCGCGTCGGCCTTGGCCACGTCGGCCTGGATCGTCCAGCGGCTGGCGAAGAAGCAGAGCATGGCCAGCGGGATGATCGCCGTCGACAGATAGACCGTGATCTTGATGCCGTGCGCCGAGGCGGCGGCGCAGGCGACCTTGGCGGCGCCGGCGGCGGTCTTGCAGGCTAGGACGTCCAGGCCGGTCCCTGCGAGGTAGTGGTTGGTCATCAGGTCGGTGGTCATGCCGAACGCGGTGGGCCCGCCGCCCAGGCCGATGATGTTGATCGCGAACAGCAGCACCGCGGCGGCGATCGCCCGCATGGCCGGCGGCGCCATGGTCTGCACCCCGCCGTAGACCGGGCCCCACCAGGCGCCGACCCCGATATTGGGGATCAGCAACAGGATGAGCGCCAGCAGCATGTTGTCCGAGCCCGCCACATACCAGAGCACCGGCAGGCTGACGAAGGGCACCAGCAGCGGGAAGAGCGCATAGTTGCGCACGTCCTTGGCCCCCCACCGGTCGGCCAGCACGCCGCCCAGCCAGGAGCCGAAGGCGCCGCCGAAGCCCGCGCCCAGGCCGAGCGCCAGGCTGATGAAGCCAAGCGGCGGCTTGCCGGGCGCCGGCGCCATGCCGAACTGGCCGGCCAGCACCGTCAGCTCATGGGCGTGGTTGCGCAGGAAGAAGGGCGTGAAGAACTGGCCATGCGCGTAGCTGACGAAGGAGGTCAGCGCCCCGCCCATGGCGAACAGCCAGAAGGTGGGCCGCTGCTCCAGCGTGGAGAACACCATCAGCAACGGGATGTGGCTCGACGCATTGGCCGCCGCCTGGGCGTCGCGGGAAAGCTGGCTGCGCGGCTCGCGCAAGGTGAAGATCGCCAGCAGGGCGAAGACCAGGCCCGGCGCGCCGGCCACGAAGAAGGCGCTCCGCCAGCCGTAGTGCTCGGCGACGATCCCGCCGATCGCCATGCCCAGCAGCGTGCCGATCGAAATGCCCATGGAATAGATGGCCAGCGCGGTCGCCCGCTTGTTCGGCGGGAAATAGTCGGCGAGCAGGGAGTGCGCCGTCGGCGAACAGCCGGCCTCGCCGATGCCGACGCCGGCCCGGGCGAAGGCCAGGACGGCGTAGCTGCGGGCGACGCCGGAGACGACGGTGAAGCCGCTCCACAGCGCGAGCGAAATGGTCATCACCCAGGGGCGGTTCGACTTGTCCGCCACCCGCGCGATGGGGATGCCCAGGATGGTGTAGACCGCCGCGAAATAGATGCCGCCGAGCGCCCCCATCTGGCTGTCGGTGAGGCGAAGGTCGTTCTTGATGCTCTCGCCGATGGTGGTGATGATCTGCCGGTCGAGGAAATTGACCGTGTAGATGGCCACCAGCAGCGCCAGCGCATAGCGCCCGTAGGCGGCGCTCACCGGTGCGAAACGCGGCTCCGAAGGCGCGACGGCCCCCGGCTCAAGGACGATATCCGCCACCCTGATCCTCCCAACTCTTTTTCTCGTTGCGGCTATGTAGCCATGGCCCGGCGCGGCGCGCACGCTTTCCTTTGAGGCTGTCCGCCGCCGGGTCTATGGCTGTCGCCCATGACCGACCTCGCCGCCGCCCGCGCGATTCTGGAAACCCTGGTGGGGTTCGACACCACCTCGCACCTCTCGAACCTCGCGCTCATCGAATGGGTCGAGGCCTATCTCGACCGCCACGGCGTGCCGCACCGCCGGGTCGCCAACCACGAGGGGACCAAGTCCAATCTGCTGGCCACCGTCGGCCCGACGGTGGAGGGCGGGGCGGTGCTCTCCGGCCACACCGACGTGGTGCCGGTGGACGGCCAGCCCTGGACCAGCGACCCCTTCGCCATCGTCGAACGCGACGGCCGCCTCTATGGCCGCGGGACCTGCGACATGAAGGGGTTCCTGGCGCTCGCGCTGGCGGCCGTGCCGGACCTCGTCGCCGCCAACCCGCGCAAGCCGGTGCACCTGGCCTTTTCCTATGACGAGGAGATCGGCTGCCTGGGCGCGCCCGGCCTGATCGAGGTGATCCACCGGGAACTCCCCAAGCCCGCCTTCGTGGTGGTCGGCGAGCCCACCGACATGGTGGCGGTGAACGGCCACAAGGGGATCACCTACTATTCGGTGCGCGTCACCGGCCACGAGGCCCACTCCAGCCAGACCCAGCTCGGCGTCTCGGCGATCATGGAGGCGGTGAAACTGATGTCGTCGCTGAACGATCTGGCGGCCAAGCTGGAGCGTGAGGCCGACCCCACCTCGCCGTTCACGCCCAAGGGCGCGACGCTCACCATCGGCCTGGTCAACGGCGGCACCGCCGGCAACATCCTGGCGCGGGAGTGCAACTTCCTGTTCGACCTGCGCTGCCCGCACACCCTCGATGCGCAGGTGGTGCTCGCGCCCTTCTTCGCCGAAGCCGCCGCCATGGACGCGGCGCTCAAGGCGCGTCACCCCGAGGCCGGCGTCAGCCTGCGGCTACAGTCCAACGTGCCGCCCTTCGCGCCGGAGCCGGACGGGGCCGCGGAATCCTTCGCGCGCCGCCTGGCCGGCGACAACGGCCCGCCGCGCGCGGTCTCCTTCGCCACCGAAGCCGGCCAGTTCCAGCGCTCCGGCCTCTCCACCGTTCTCTGCGGCCCGGGCTCCATCGCCCAGGCGCATCAGCCCGACGAGTTCGTCGAGATCTCCCAGATGGAACGCGGCGTGAATTTCATGCGCCGGCTGACGGAATGGGCGGCTTCGGGGGACTAGCGCTTGCGTTGCACGAACGCCCGCCGCAGCAAGAGGTCCAGCGGGTTCCAGGTCATGGCGCGGGCGATCTGCCAGGCGCTGGCGGTGCGCGTCGCCTGGGCCTCGCGGCGGGCTTCCAGCGCCACCCGCACATTCCGGATCCCTGACGCCAGCCCACGCACCGGCGTCGCCACCTCGCCCCGCGTCGCATGCCGCGCGAACAGCACCAGCGTCGCGGCGATGTGCAGCGGGAGCGTCAGCCAGAACAGCACCGTGGGCGTGTCCTTCACGAACACCCAGAAGCGGTTGCGGGTGCCGTGGAACACCGCGAAATCGCTGCGCCGCCCGCCGGTCGACGCCGAACCCACGTGGCGCACGACGGCGTCGGGGACCAGCAGGGTCGGTTCGCCGATCAGCCGCAGGCGATAGCCCAGGTCCACGTCCTCGCAGTAACAGAACAGCCGCTCGTCAAAACCGCCGAGCCGCAGGAACAGCTCGCGCTCGACCATCATCGCCCCGCCGCAGGCCGAGAACACCCAGCCCGGCGCGAGCTCGCCGGGGTTGGGGTGCGTGTAGCCGCCGCGGAACGGATAGCCGGCCAGCGACATCACATCGCCCAGGCCATCGAGCTTGGTCGGGTCTTCCGCCATCAGCTGGCGGGAGGTGAAGCAGTGGACGCCTGGGTTCGCCTGCGTGGCCGCGACCAGCCGCGCCAGCCAGTCCGCATCCGCGTAGGCGTCGGGGTTGAGGAGCGCGAGCCAGCGTCCGCGCGCGGCCTTGGCGCCCTGGTTCACGGCCGCCGCGAACCCCAGATTCTCGCCGTTCTCGATCAGCCGGATCGCCGGGTCGGCCTTGGCCGCGGCCTGCGCCTCGTGGCCGCTGGAGGCGTTGTCGACCAACAGGATCTCATAGTCGGGATAGGTCTGCGCCCGCATCGCCGCCAGGCACTCGGCGAGCGTCGGGCCGCTCTCGTAGACCACCACGATGACGCTGACCCCAGGTACGCTGACTTGTGGCGCAGAAGACTTGCCAATCGCCGCGGCGCGCGCCATCCGAAAGGTCACTCCTCACCGTTCCGAGCCCACATGACGACCGTCACGCCCCTGGCCCTGGATGGGGTCCTGCTTATCACGCCCAAGCGCCATGGCGATGCGCGCGGCTGGTTCGCCGAGACCTGGAGCCACAAGTCGCTGCTGGCCGCCGGCGTGGACACCCAGTTCGTGCAGGACAACCAGGCCTTCAACGCCCGCAAGGGCACGGTGCGCGGCCTGCACTTCCAGAAGGCGCCGCACGCCCAGGGCAAGCTGGTGCGCGTGCTCAAGGGGGCGATCTTCGACGTCTGCGTCGATGTGCGCCAGGGCTCGAAGACCTACGGCCAGTGGGTCGGGGCGACGCTCACCGCCGAGGCCGGCGAGCAGCTCTGGGTGCCGCGCGGTTTCGCCCACGGGTACATGACCGTCGCTGACGATACCGAGCTCTTCTACAAGGTCGACGGTGACTACGCGCCGCAGCTCGAGGGCGGGCTGATCTGGAACGACCCCGACATCGGCATCGCCTGGCCGCTGGACATCGCCGACCCCGTGCTCTCCGAAAAGGACAAGGTCTTGCCGCGGCTGAAGGACATGCCGCCGGCCGACTTCTAGGGGCGTCCAGCCGCGTCCCGTTGCTGGCGCGCCTCGTCCGCCTTGCCAAGCTTGGCGAGCGCCTGGCTCCAGCGCAGGTGGTTTGCGGCCCAGTGCGGGGCGAGCTTGTCGGTGGCGGCGAAGCGCTCGGCCGCGCCGGCCGCGTCCCCCTTGGCCATCAGCGCCTCGCCCCAGGTCTCAACCGGATCGGCGAAGCGAGGCGCCTTGGCCGCCGCGCGCTTGGCGAGTGCGATCGCGCCATCGGCGTCGCCTCGGGCGAGGCGCGCCTCCGCCCATTCCGCGTCCGCGTAGGGCGGAGACGGCGCCAGCCGCACGGCGTCGCCGAACCAACGGTCGGCGGCGGCCCCGTCCTTGGCGGCCGCGGCGACCTGGCCGCGCACCCGCAGGCATTGGTAGCAATCGAGCGGCGTCCTGCCGATCAGCGCCTGGGCGCTCGCCACGTCGCCCGTGCGCGCGAGCGCCAGCGCCTCCAGCGGCCAGATCCAGACATGCTGCATCAGGCCATAGGCCGGCCGCTTGGCCCGCTCCGCCTCCAGGGCGGCGTCGACCTGGCGGACGTCGGCCAGGGCGGCGGCCCAGTCGCCGCGTTCCACCGCGATCGAATAGACCGGCAGCGCCTCGAAGGCGCCCTGCTCGATGTCCCACAGCATCGTGGTGTCCGGCGGGGTCTGCGCCGACCGCTGCATAGCCGTAGCGGCGGCCAGATCGTGCCCGAGCGCGAAGGCGCTCTCCGCCAGCGCCGCCCCGAGCGTCCTGAAATGCGTTCCGCCGTCCTCCTTGGCCGTCTCGATCCAGGTCTGCGCCGAGGCCGGGAAGTCGGGGGTGATAAACTGCAGGTAGCCGCGGCCCAGCAGCTTGTTCTCCACATAGAAATGCTCGCTGGTGTCGGGCAGGCGCTTCTGGTCGTCGTGGTCGAGGATCTTGGAGATCGACAGCGCCGCTTCGTCATGGCCCGACCAGACCGCCGTGTTCACCAGGCTGATGTGGTCTGAGAGGTCGGAGCCGGCGCCGAAACCCAGGCCAAGCGCGCCATGGCTGCGCGCCGCGGCAAGGTCGCCATGATCGTTGAGGTCCATGATGGCCCACTTGGCGTAGGCCCAGCCGCGCTCGCTGGGTGGGCCGTGGGCGGCGAGGTCCTCGACGACCGCAAAGGCCTCCTCGGACCGTCCGTTCTCGTCGAGGTACTCAGCATAGCGATAGGGCTGGTTCGCCCGATAGACCGCCTCAGCCGCCTTCTGCGCCAGGTCGTCGAAGGCCGTCGCCGGCCCGGTGAAGGTCTGCGGCGGCGCGTCCCCCATGCGCGCGGTGACCGCGATGCCGGTGGGCGTGGTCAGGACCTCGCCGCCGACCCGGGTCACGTGGCCGACCTTGTCGCGCAGCAGCTTCTCGAACTCGCCGAAGGTCAGGCCGGTCTGCGGGATCTCGACCTTCACGTCGCTGCCCCAGTTGCCCTCGTAGGACTGGGCCGGGCGGTCGGAGTCGTCGGTGGCGGTCTGCAGGGCCTGAAGCTTGTCCAGGAAGCGGCTGGCCGCCACCTGTCCGGTCAGGCCGCCGCGCGCCAGATCGGGCGGCACCGAGAAGGCTTCGATCTCCAGCCCGTGCTGTTCGTGCGCCTGCCAGACCATGGCCGCGAGCAGGGCGACCACGCCCGCGCCCGCGAGCGCGGTCATCATCTGCAGCAGCGCCTTCATCCGGTCGCTGAACCGGCCAAGCCGCAGGCGCGAAAGGGCCAGCTCGCCGGTCTCGGTCAGATGCTCGGCCTGCAGCCGCGCGAGCCGCGTATGCTCGGCCAGGAAGGCGTCGAGTTCGGGATCCCCGCCGGCTTTCTCCTTGCGCCGGCCAAGCGCCAGCGACAGGGCCGCGCCCAGGCCCGCGCCGGCGACCGTCGCCTCGCTCGCCTCGGCCTCTCGCGCGTCCTCCGCCTCGGCCATGTTCAGCCTGCCCCCGTCACCCGCACCGCTGCCTGCCTAGCATGCGCCGACAGCCGTGGAGCAGCCCATCAAAAATGTTCACCCCGGCGCGCGCCACTCCTCAAGAACCTCCGGATCGGTCTCGGTCGCGGCGGCGCGCAAGGCTTCGAACCCCTCCGCCTCCAGCAACCGCGACAGCGCCCAGACCGCCGCGCCGCGCACCAGTGGCGAGGGGTCATCCAACAGGCGCTCCGCCTCCGCGGCCAGGGCCGGGTCGCCGGAATTGCCAATGGCGTAGAGCACGTTGCGGACGAACCGGTCACGGCCGATGCGCTTGACCGGACTCTTGCTGAACAGGGCCCGGAAGGCCGCGTCGTCCAGGCGCGACAGCTCGGCCAGCGACGGAGCGCGCAACGCCTCGCGGGCCTGCAGCTTCTGTTCGGCGGCCACCGCGGCGAACTTGTTCCAGGGGCAGACCGCCAGGCAGTCGTCGCAGCCATAGATGCGGTTGCCCAAGGCGTCGCGGAACTCCCGCGGGACCGGCCCCTTCAACTCGATGGTCAGGTAGGAGATGCAGCGCCGCGCATCGAGCTGATAGGGCGCCGGGAAGGCCTGGGTCGGGCAGACGTCCAGGCAGGCCTGGCAGGTCCCGCAGCTGGCGGTTTCGGCCGCGTCCGCGGTCAGTTCCAGGGTCGTCAGGATCGAGCCCAGGAACAGCCAGGAGCCGAATTCGCGGCTGACCAGATTGGTGTGCTTGCCCTGCCAGCCCAGGCCCGCCTGGGCGGCCAGCGGCTTTTCCAGCAGGGGCGCGGTGTCGACGAACACCTTCAACTCGCCGCCGAACCGGCTCTGCAGCCAGCGGGCCAGGGCCTTCAGCCGGCTCTTGATCAGCTCGTGGTAGTCGTCGCCCTGGGCGTAGACGCTGATCGCCGCGCGGGTCGGCTCGCCCAGAACGCTAAGCGGATCGTGGTCGGGGCCATAGTTCATCCCCAGCGCGATGGCCGAGCGCGCGTCCGGCCACATGGCGCGGGGATGCGCCCGACGCTGCGCGGTCTCTTCCATCCAGCCCAGTTCGCCGTGACGGCCCTGCGCGATGAACTCCGCCAGCCGCGCGCCGGCCGGCCAGGCGTCCGGGATCGGGGTGAAGCGGCAAGTGTCGAAGCCGAGCCTCAAGGCCTCGGCGCGGATCAGGTCTTCAGTCTTGTCAGAAGTCGAGATCCGCATAGTTCCCCGGCGGCGTCAGGCCTGGCCAGCGGTCCGCCAACAGCGGCCGGAAACAGGGCCGGGACTTCAGCTTCATGTACCAGGTCTTCACCGCCGGGAAGTCCTTCCACGGCATGTCGCCGCAATAGTCGATCACCGACAGGTGCGCCGCCGCCGCGAAATCGGCCAGCGACAGGCGCCGGCCCGCCAGCCACTCGCGCTCCTGCAGCAGCTTGTCGATGTAGAACATGTGGGTTCTGAGGCCGTCGCGGCCCTGGCGCAGGTTGTTGAGGTCCGGCGCGCCCAGGCCCAGCAGCCGCTTTTCCATCTTCTCGTGCAGGATGTAACCGCCCGCCTCGTGCTCGAACTTGCGGTCGAACCAGGCCAGCAGCCGCCGCGCCTCCGCCCGCTCGGCCGGGTCGCGGCCCAAGAGCGCCGGCTCCGGCGCGGTCTCTTCCAGGTGGTCGAGGATGGCGCGGGCCTCGCAGAGCACCAGGGTCTTGTCCCCGTCGGTCTCGACCAGCACCGGCACCAGGCCCGACGGGTTCAGGGCCGTCAGCTCCTTTGGGCGCTCCCAATAGCGCACCTGGACCTCGGTGAAGGCCAGCCGCTTCTCACCCAGCGCCAGGCGCACCTGGCGCGAGGCGGGGTCCAGCGGGAAGTGATGCAGGGTGCGCTCGAGGCTCATGTCCGGCTAACGCGAGGGGGCAGGTTTCGTCTCGTAGAATCGTCGGCCCCAATGGACCCCGGACCCGTTAAGGGGCCGTTTACTACGCTCTCGCGGCCGTCTTTGGGGCGGCTTTCGGCGCCTTGGTCTCGGCAAAGGCCCCGCCGTGCGGCTCGGCGCGCCCGCGCGGGTCGGCGTGGATAATGATGTCGGCCTGCGGGAAGGCCGCCAGGACGCGGTTCTCGGCGGCCACGATGACCTCGTGCGCCGCCTCGAGCGTGAGCTCAGGGTCAAGGTCCACGTGCATCTGCATGTGCACGAACGGGCCGGACGCCCGGGTGCGCAGCTGGTGCACGTCGGTCAGGCGCGCGTCCTGCGTCAGCAGCTCGATGATGCGCGCACGCGCCTCGTCCGGCAGTTCGTGGTCCATGAGCTGACCCGAGGCCTCGCGGAACACGCCCACCGCGCCCCACAGCAGGAGCGCCGCGATCACCAGGGCCGCGAGCGCGTCCAGCCAGTAGAGGCCCAGCCAGGCCGAAAGCCCGATGCCGACCAGGGCGAGCACGTTGGAGGCGAGGTCCAGCGCGTAGTGCGTGTGGTCCCCCGAAACCGCCACCGACGAGGTCTGGCGCAGAACGCGGGCCTGCGCCGCCAGCAGTCCGGCCGTCAGCACGATCGAGACCGCCATCACGCCCATCGCCCAGCCTTCCTGCTGCAGGGCATGGGGATGCATCAGGTCGACGATCGCCTCGCGGCCCACCAGGGCGGCGGAGGCGAACACCAGGCCGGCCTGCACGAGGCTGGCGAAGGCCTCCGCCTTGCCGTGCCCATAGCGGTGCTCGGCGTCCGGCGGCTCCATCGCGAAGCGCACGGCGTAGAAGGTCGCGGCCGACGCCACCAGGTCCAGGCCGGAATCCGCGGTCGACGCCAGCATCGCCACCGAGCCCGATGCAAGCCAGGCGACGATCTTGATCGTCACCAGCACGCTCGCCGTGGCGACCGACAGCAGGGTCACCCGCCGCGTCAGGGCGGCGCTCTTGTCGGGCGAAAGACCTTGGACGGCGTTCATGGCGCCGACTTGTAGCATCCCTCCCCGCTTTGGGGAGGGTGGCGACTCCGGACTTGTTCCGGGGGAGACGGGTGGGGACATGTGGGCCAGTCTGCTGAGTTCAGTGCTTCGCCCCAAACTTCCCCACCCTGACGGCGTCGGCGTCTGTCCCGCCCCGGCACGGGGAGGCAGCTAGGCGGCCACCTTCGGCATCGGTCCCACATAGCGCGACGCCGGGCGGATCAGCCGCCCGCCCGCCAGCTGTTCGCGGGCGTGCGCGATCCAGCCGACGACGCGGCCGGTGGCGAAGACGCAGGTGAAGGCGGACGGCGGATAGGCCAGGGCCTCAAGCAATAGCGCCGTGTAGAACTCCACATTGGTCTGCAGCGACCGGTCGGGTTTGCGTTCTTTCAGGATCGCCAATGCCGCGGCCTCCACCGCTTCGGCGAAGGCCAGCCGGCCCGGCGCGGCGCTCGAGCCCTCCGCCAGCTTGCGGACCGCGGCCTTGAGGGCGTCGGCGCGCGGGTCGCGGACGCGGTAGACGCGGTGGCCGAAGCCCATCAGCCGGTCGCCGCGGGCCAGCGCCGCCTCGATCCAGGGCCGGGCGTTGCCGGGCGTGCCGATGCCGTCCAGCATCTCGATGATCGGCCCGGGCGCCCCGCCGTGCAGCGGCCCTTTCAACGCGCTGATCCCGCCCAGTACGGCGGACGCGAGCCCGGCGTGGGTCGAGGCGATCACCCGGGCGGCGAAGGTCGAGGCGTTGAGGCCATGGTCGCTGACGGTCACCAGATAGGTGTCCAGCGCGGCGGCCTCTGCGGCGGTCGCGGGCGCGCCCCGCAGCATGCGCAGCGTGTCGGCCGCGTGGCTGAGCGCCAGGTCCGGCTTCACCGGCGCCGCGCCGGCCTGGGCGCGCACCATGGCGGCGGTGAATACCGCCGGCGCCGCGGTGAGCCGGAGGGCCACGCTCAGGTCATCGCCGTCGGCCAGCCGCGCGGTGAGCGCCCGCATGCCCTCGATGGGGCTGCGATCCAGGAGCCCGGTGTCCAGCGCTGAGACCTCGGCGAACACCTCGACGCGGGCCGCGGCGATCGCCGGGGCCAGATCGTCGGGCAGGCGGTCGAAGAAGCCGTCCCACAGGAGGCGCGTGACCTCCTCGAAGGTGATCCGCCCCGCCAGCTCGTCCAGGTCGTGGCCGCGGATGATCAGCCGCCCGGCCTGGCCGTCGACCTCCGACAGCACGGTCTCCGCGGCGACAACGCCTTCCAATCCATCCGACATGAGGGTCTCCAATTCCGGCTTGCCAGTTCTGGCTTGCGTGCTGTCAGAAATGCCCTCAACCTGGGTTCGTCAATCTTGATCAATATAATCAATATATGCCCGTTCAACCCGACTGGATCGCCGCCGAGGAAGCCCGCGACCGCCTGGGCGTCCGCCCGCAGACGCTCTACGCCTATGTCAGCCGCGGCCGCGTGCAGGTGCGCGCCGACCCGCGTGACCCGCGCCGCAGCCTCTACCGCGCCGCCGACATCGCCGCGTTGGCGCTCCGCAAGACCCGCAGCCGCAAGGTCTCCGACGTGGCGACCGGCGCCATGGCCTGGGGCGAGCCGGTGCTGTCGTCGGAGATCACCACGGTGGCCGGCGGGCGGCTGTTCTACCGCGGCCGCGACGCGATCCGGCTCTCCGAGACCGAGACCCTGGAGTCGGTGGCCCGCCTGCTGCGCGGCGGCCACGGGGCGGCGCTGAAGCGCACCGAGCGGCCCGATCCGCCGAAGCATCCCGACATGCGCACCCGCGCCTACCTGGCGCTCGCCGCCCGCGCCGGCTCCGATCCGCCGGCCCGCGGCCGCCATCCCCTGGTGCTGGCGGTGGAGGCCGCGACCCTGCTGGACGTGCTGACCGACGCGGTGGCCGGCGAGACCTGGGGCGGCGCGATCCACAACCGCCTGGCGCTGGCCTGGGGCCAGGGCCCCGGCGGGCCGGGCGCGGACCTGGTGCGGCGCATGCTGGTGCTGGTCGCCGATCACGAGCTGAACCCGTCCGCCTTCGCCGCCCGGGTGGCCGCCTCGACCGGCGCGTCGCTGGCGGCCTCGGCGCTGGCGGGCTTGGCGACCCTGTCCGGTCCGCGCCATGGCGGCGCCTCGGCGGCGGTCCGGACCTTCGCCGCCGAAGCCGCTCAGCTCGGCCCGCGCCAGGCGATCGCGAACCGGCTGGTGGAGGACCGCCTGCTGCCGGGCTTCGGCCATCCGCTCTATCCGGACGACGACCCCCGCGCCGCGGCGCTGCTGGAGCGGTTCACCCCGCCGCCGGACCTCCTGGCGCTGCAGGCGGCGGTGAAGGCGGTCACCGGCCTCGCCCCCAACGTCGACTTCACCCTGGTGGCCGGCTGCGAGGCCCTGAACCTGCCGGCCGACGCCCCCTTCGCCCTGTTCTCCGTGGCCCGCTGCGCCGGCTGGATCGCGCATGCCATCGAACAGGGCCAGGCCGACACCCAGATCCGCCCCAGGGCGCGCTACGTTGGGCCTGAGCCGGAGCTGAGCTAGCTGGAAAAGAACTCCAGCCGCGCGGCCAGCAGCGCCTTCACCAACTCCTGCTCCTCCGGCTCCAGCAGCGGGTTCCACAGGTCGAGGATCAGGATGACCCGCAGTTCGTCGGCGTCGTTCCAGGCCTCGTGCTCGATGGTGTCGTCGAACACCCAGGCCTCGCCCATTTTCCATTCACGGGTCTCGTTCCCCACCCGGAAGCGCGCCGGGCCCGGCAGGATCAGCGGCAGGTGGCAGAGCAGCCGCACATTGGTCGAGCCTGTGTGGGCCGGGATACGCGTGTGCGGGTCGAGCGCCGAGAACATGGCGGTGGGCGCATAGCCCGGCTGGTAGGCCAGCGGCAGCCGCTCCAGCAGCGCCGCGGTCTTGGGGCACAGCCTGCAGGCGCCGTCCTGCCGCGCCCCGTCCTTCCACAGGAAGAACGAGCTCCACTTCGTCGAGTGGTTGAGCTCGCCCCACTGGTTGACCGGGGTGCCCTTCGGATAGGCGATGTAGGGGGCGAAATCGTCCTTGGCGGCCTGCAGCGCCCCTTCCAGCTCGCCCCGGATGGTGTCGGTCGCCGCCTCCAGCTCCTCGAACCAGGGGAACAACGACCGGTCGTAGAACGGGATCGCCGGGAGCCTCGGATAGTGCAGCAGCAGGGGCTCCTGATTGTAGACCCTGGTCCGTCCGGCGAAGATCCCGACGCTCTCGTCGAAGCGGCGGCGCGCGGCGGGCGAGACCTGCGCCTTCACCGCGTCGGTGCGGGCCTTGAGGTGGTCCTCCAGTGCGGCTTGAGTCTTGGCGGCGACTTCGCGGGCTCGGGCGGTGGGCGCGCGCAGCGGCGGCGGCAGCTCGTCCTCCGGCGGGGCGATCAGCAGCGCGTTCCGGTAGATCGCCGCGGCGGCGCGCTCGCCGCCCGTGCGCTCGACCAGCGCGCCCTTCGAGAGCAGGGCCACATAGTCGTAGGGGTCCAGGTTCAGCGCCTCATCGAGCGCCTCCAGGGCGCCGGCCAGATCGCCCAGCGTGCGGCTGACCATGGCGCGCTGCATCTTCAGCGCCTTGTCGCGCGGATCGGCGCGTTCGGCCTCGCGCAGCAGGGCGAGCGCGCCGGCCCGGTCGCCGCGCTGCAGGGCCGCCTGCACGCGCCCGCTGACATCTGCCTGTCCGACGTCCTGCGACGCCATGTTGACCTCGGTAAATCTTCGCCCAAGACAATCCGCTAACAGGGATATACGCGGTCATCCGAGGCCGCGAGGGGGAATGGCCCGGTAAACGGCTTCTTCACCATACCCGCCCAACCCTAAGGCCAAGCTGCTTCGCCGCCGCCAAAGAGGGGCGGTCTTTTGGGGCCGCATTCGGGGAGCGCCATGTCGGATTGGATCCACGCCGTCATTCTCGGCCTCATCGAGGGGCTCACCGAGTTCATCCCGGTGTCCTCCACCGGCATGCTGCTCTTGTCCAAGCTGGCCATGGGGATCACCGACCCCTTCTGGGACACCTTCTGCGTGCTGATCCAGCTCGGCGCGATCCTGGCGGTGGTGGTGATCTACTTCCAGCGCCTGTGGCAGATCGCGCTGATGGCGCCGACCGTGCCCAGGGCCCGGGGCTTCGTGCTGAGCCTGTTCGTGGCCTTCATCCCGGCCGCGGTCGCGGGCCTGCTGCTGCACGACGTCATCAAGCACATCCTGTTCGAGAGCCCGCGGCTGATCTGCGTCTCGCTGATCGTCGGCGGCGTGGTGCTGCTGCTGATCGACCGCTTCGCGCCCTATCCGACGCGCAAGGACGCCATGGCGATCCCGCTCGGCACCTCCTTCATCATCGGCCTCTTCCAGTGCCTGGCCCTGGTGCCTGGCGTCTCGCGCTCCGGCGCGACCATCGTCGGCGCCATGCTGATGGGCGTCGAGAAGCGCGTGGCCGCCGAGTTCTCCTTCCTGCTGGCCATTCCGGTGATGGCCGGGGCCTTCACCGTCGACGCCTGGAAGAGCCGCCACGACCTGATGAACATGGGCCACATCGAGCTGGTGGCGGTCGGGTTCGGCGTGTCCTTCGTGGTCGCCCTCTACGTCATCCGCGGCATGCTGGTGATCATCACCCGCCGCGGCTACGCGCCCTTCGGCTGGCTGCGCATCCTGATCGGCGGCGCGGGCCTGGCGCTGTTGATGACCCGGTAGGCCGTCGCGCCCGCTCATCCCCGCGCAGGCGGGGACCGCCCGCAGGCGCGCCCCTTCTAAGCCAGGGCCCTATCCGCTTTGGCGTGACGTTGCCCAGGGCGCGGATTTCAGTGCTGTTTCGCGGCCGCATTGGCCGCCGCGTCCGCCTTGCGGCCGGCGAGAGCCGCCGCGTCGGCCGTCTTGTCCGCGGCATGGTCGACGGCGACGGCCGTATCGGCAGCCGCAGCGCGGGTGTTGTTGGCGGTGTCGTGCGCCGCCGAGGTGGCGGCGTCGCCCGCCTGGTTGGCGGCGGCCGCGCTCTCGTTTTGCGTCTTCTGGGAACAGGCCGCCACGGCGAGGAAGCCGGCGGCGAGCGCGATCGTGCGAAGTTTCATCAGGTCTCCAGCGCCAGTTTCGGACCACACGCGCCAGACGCGTGCTCACCACCGCCGATCGCGGTGTTGTTGAGAAGCCGCGGTGACGGCCAAGGTTCCGTGCCTAAGCGCCCTCGCCCGTCATCAGCCACCGCGCGCACTCGTCACCCAGCCGCTCCCGCGCCATCCGCTCGTAGGCCAGGCTCTCCGCCGGCGTCAGCACGTCCTTCCAGCGGCCGTTGCTACCCTTGTGGATGAAGGTGTCGGCGCCGCCCTCCCAGAACATCCCGGCGCCTGGTGCGTAACGCTCGGCGTGGGCCTTCATGTAGTCGAAGGTGCAGTGCTCGACGGCCTGCGGCCAACGGGTCTCAGGAATCTCGATCTCCAGGAACTCGGCGATCGAGCGCATCTCGCCGGCCAGGTCGGCCTTGAGGTTCGCGAAATGCACCAGCCTGACGTTGGGGTGATGGCGCAGCGCCCACCAGGAGGCGATGTTCTCCCAGAACGACCAGTAGGGCGCGCCGTCGTTCTCCAGCCAGGTCATGAAATAGCGGCGGATGTCCGGGTCGGCCCGCGGCAGGGTCGGCCCGATGCGGCCCGGCGTTTCGTTGAAGATCTGAAACGCCTCCTCGGTGTGGTTGGAGTGGTGGTTGTGCAGGCTCCAGACCACGTCGCGGCCATCGCGGGCGACGTAGAGGTATTTGGCCTTGGGCGACATCACCAGGGCGTCGGCCGGCAGGTGGGTCTTGATCACCCGGCGATGGGGCTGGGCGAGCAGCGCCTCGCGGGCTTCCGGCGGCACGAACCGCATGTCCCACCACGGCGACAGCTCGCTCATGGCCACCTCCGGATCGCCCTGGAAGATCAGCTGGCCGACGATCTGCTGGGTCCAGGTGGTGCCGGTCTTGGCGTAGGTACCGACCACGACGTCGTCGTCGCGGAACGGAAAGTCGTCCCACAGCGTCGAGTCCATGTGGTGGTTGTGCAGCTCGCGCGTCTTGCGCGGCCAGCTCCCGGCAATTTCGGCGCCGACGATCTCGCTCATGGTCAAGCCTCCCCCGAAGGGGCGCGACCTCAGCACAGAACAACGGTCGTTGAAACTGCACCTTTTTGAATCGGAGTCCGGCCTAGACGGCGGCGAGTTCGCGGTCTTCCTGGTCGGCGTACTGGCCGCCCTTGCGGTAGCGGTAGAGGTAGCCCGGCAGCACCGCCTCCAGCGTGGTCGGCGTGATCCCGAGCTCCGCGAGGCCCGGGCAGGCGCCGCTCGCCACATTGTCGGTCTTCAGCAGGATCAGCTGGTCGGCGGTGATCGGGGTCGGCAGGGACGCGCCGGCGAAGCCCGCCACGCCGTTGGCCGCATCGCCCACCGCCGCCATCAGGCCGGCCACTGGCCAGGGCAGGGGCAGCAGGATGCGGCGCTTGCCGATCTCGGCCAGCATCAGCTCCATGAGCTGGCGGAAGGTGAAGGCCGCCGGGCCGCCGAGCTCATAGGTCTGGCCGGCCGCCTCGGGCGCGGCCGTCACCAGGGCCAGCGCCTTGCCGACGTCGCCGACGAACACCGGCTGGAAGCGGGTATGGCCGCCGCCGATCAGCGGCAGCACCGGGCTGATCTGCGCCATGGCGGCGAAGCGGTTGAAGAAGTCGTCTTCCGGCCCGAACACGATGGAGGGGCGCACGACCACGGCGTCGGGATAGATCTCGCGGACCGCGGCCTCGCCCTCGGCCTTGGTGCGGGCGTACTTGGACTCGGAGCCGGCGTCGGCGCCGATGGCCGACATCTGCACGACCCGGGAGACACCTTCCGCTTTCGCGGCGGCGGCGACATTGCGCGCGCCCATGACCTGCAGCGCCTGGAAGCCCTGGCGGCCGGTCTCGCGCAGCACGCCGACCAGGTTCACCGACGCGCTCGCGCCGCTGAGCGCGCGGCGCAGGGACGGCTCGTTGCGGATGTTGGCCTGGACGATGTCGATCTGGCCCACATCGCCGTGCAGCCGCATGGCGTAGGCCTTGGCCGGATTGCGCACCGCGACCCGGATCCGCCAGCCGGCCTTGGCGAGTTGGCGCACGGCCTGGGCGCCGATGAAGCCGGATCCGCCGAAGACGGTGACGAGGTTCTGCATGCGCCAGCCGATAGACGATGCCGCGCCTCGCTGCAATCGGCTGCGCACAGGGGCCGTTGACCGGCGGGAGGCGGGGCTTTAAGGAAGCCGGCTCGCGCGATCCGACGGATCGGGCCCAGGTGGCGGAATTGGTAGACGCGCTGGCTTCAGGTGCCAGTGGCTTAACGGCCGTGAAGGTTCGAGTCCTTTCCTGGGCACCACCCTCTCTTGGAGGGGGTGGACATACGGCGCCCCTTACCCAGGCGCCCTCTACCCCCGGCTCCCTGGGGCTCTATATTGTAGCCGGGGATGGATCTGGCGGAGCGCATCTTGAAGAAGGCTGCCACACACCTGTACGAGGGCGATCTGCCGGCCGGCGCGCTGGCGGGCGCGCGCGTGGTGGCGATCGATTCGGAGACCATGGGCCTGCGGCTCGGCCGCGACCCGCTGTGCGTGGTGCAGCTTTCCGACGGCCATGGCGAGGCCCATGTCGTGCAGCTCGACCGCACGACCTATGACGCCCCGAACCTCAAGGCCCTGCTCACCGACCCGGCGGTGCTGAAGCTGTTCCACTTCGGCCGCTTTGATATCGCCATGTTCTGGCTGCACCTGGGCGTGGTGACCGCCCCCGTCTACTGCACCAAGATCGCCTCGAAGCTGGCGCGCACCTACACCGACCGCCACGGGCTGAAGGACGTCACCAAGGAGCTCCTGGGGATCGACCTCTCCAAGGCCCAGCAGAGCTCCGACTGGGGTCAGCGCGAGCTCAGCGAGGATCAGGTAGCCTACGCCGCCTCCGACGTGCTGCACCTGCACGCCCTGCGCGACCGTCTCGACGAGATGCTGGTCCGCGAGGGCCGCGACGGCCTGGCGCGCGCCTGTTTCGCCTTCCTGCCCCATCGCGCCCAGCTGGACGTCGCCGGATGGGAAGACGTCGACATCTTCGCCCACAGCTGACGACATGACCGCGGCCTCCGACATCCCGATGCCGCCCGGCGCCAGCGAAGGCCGGGCGCGGCGGGTCTCGATCCAGCGCTGGCGGCGCCGCTCGCGGCTGATCCGGGTCTACCGCCTGGTCCTGCCGCTGCTGATCGGCGCGATCCTCCTGGGGCTCGGCGCCTCGGTGGCCTACAACGCGCTCACCTCGCAGCGGATTCCGCCGGGCAACGCCAACGATCCGATCCGGCTGGTGAAGCCGCACTTCGTCGGCCGCGACGCGCGCGGGCGGCCGTTCGTGCTGACCTCGGTCACCGCCACCCGCGACCCGCGCGACTACCAGAAAGTCTATCTCGACCGGCCGACGCTGACCCTCGACGCCGACGGGGCGGACCCGACGCATGTCACCGGCGGGGCCGGGGTGTTTCACGAGGACACCAGCAAGCTCGAACTGAGCAAGGGCGTGCGGCTCTCCAGCGCCCGCGGGGCCTTCGACACCGCCACCTCGCTCTACGATCTCAAGAGCGGCGATCTGGGCGGTTCAGACGCCGTTCAGGGCATGGGGTCTCTTGGACAAATCCAAGCAAAGTCCTACAGCGTCTATGACAAGGGCGCGCGCATGGTCTTTACGGGCGAAGTCCACACGCGCCTGCAACCGAAGTGAGGCTGAGCCAGTCGATGAAAAGCCTGATCGCGATGGCGGCGCCGGCGGCGGCTCTCGTGGCGGCTCTCGCGGCCCACGGGGCGGCGGCGCAGGCTCCGGCCGCCCAGCCGGCCAAGGCGGCGAAGGCGCCCGTCGACATCCGCTCCGACTCCGCCGAATCGCGCAGTTCCGACTGCACGGCGATCTGGTCCGGCTCGGCCGAGGCCCTGCAGGACACCTCGCGCCTGCGCGCCGACGTGATGATCACCCACCAGGAGATCCTGCAGAAGCAGAAGGCCCCCGCCGGCGCGGCGTCCGGACCGGGCAACGCCTGCGGCGACACCGTCAGCCTGGAGGCGAAGGGCAACGTCTACTACGCCGCCGCGGACGGCCGCCGCGTGCATGGCGACAACGCCTTCTACGACTACGGCACCACGACCATCACCATCACCGGCGACGTGACCGCCGTCGACGGCCAGAACGTCATGCGCGGCACCAAGATGGTCTACAACACCCAGACCGGCGAAGGTCACATGGAAGGCTCCGGCAAGGGGTCCGCCGCCAAGAACCGTCCGCGCGGCGTGTTTTATCCGAAGGACGCGGCCACCGACGCCTCGGCGACCGGCGCAGCTCCAGGCGCGGCGACGGGCGAGGCCGCTCCCGCCAAGCCGAAGAAGAAGAAGGCCACTCAGTGAGCACGGGGCGGGTTATCGCTTGAAGATGGAACGCATCGGTTCGCCCCCAGGCGTCGCTGGCGAAGGCCTGGTGGTCGACAACATCGGCAAGTCGTTCCGCGGCCGGCCGGTGGTGAAGGGCGTCTCCCTGCGGCTGGCGCGGGGCGAGGTCGTGGGCCTGCTCGGCCCCAACGGCGCCGGCAAGACCACCTGCTTCTACATGATCACCGGCCTGATCGCGGCGGACTATGGCGCGATCTACCTCGACGGCGAGAACATCACCGCGCAGCCGATGTACCAGCGCGCCCGCATGGGCGTGGGCTATCTGCCGCAGGAGACCTCGATCTTCCGCGGCATGAGCGTGGGCGAAAACGTCATGGCTGTGGTCGAGCTGCGCGAGCGCGACCGCAAGCGCGCGCGCGCCATGGTCACCGAACTCCTCGAAGAGCTGCACATCGAGCACCTGCGCAACGCGCCAGCCATCTCGCTGTCGGGCGGTGAGCGCCGCCGCGTGGAAATCGCCCGGGCGCTCGCGTCGGAGCCCAGCTTCATGCTGCTGGACGAGCCCTTCGCCGGCATCGACCCGCTGGCGATCACCGACATCCGCGAAGTGATCGCCTATCTGAAGCGCCGCGGCATCGGCATCCTGATCACCGACCACAATGTCCGCGAGACCCTCGACATCATCGACCGCGCCTCGATCATCCACGCGGGCGAGGTGCTGTTCGAAGGCGCGCCGCACGAGATCGTCGACGACCCGGAAGTCCGCCGCGTCTACCTGGGCGACACCTTCGCCTGATTGTTCGTCTTCCAAGGAGCCCGCCGTGTCCCACCGACTTCGCAGGCTCGCTCCCGTCCTCGCCGCGATGTTGGCCGCCGCCTCTCCGGCGCTCGCCGCCGAGAAGGTCATCGAGATCGGCAAGGCCTTCCCGTTCCTCAAGGGCTACCTGGAGCTGCCGGCGGCGGAGCGCAGCCATTTCACCATGGCCTATTACCTGCACGTCGGCTCGACGCCCCTGACCGCCCCGGTCTGGATCGTCGAGGGCGATAAGCGCGCGCTGCTCGTTCTGGGGCCTTCGGGAAAGGTGACCCACCTGCCGAGCCTGGCCCAGCTTGGCGACGCCAAGCTGGTGATCGGCGTCGATCCGGCCACCAAGATCAACGCGACCATCGGGGTCGAGCCGCTGATCCCGCCGGCGGCCGACCTGGACGCCCACGAGCTGGCCGCGGCCGTCGCCCAGGCGGCGGTGGGCGAGAAAAAGGCCGCCGGCATCATGGCCATGGCCATGCCAAAGCTCTCCAACGTCGGCTTCGTGGGCGTCGCCGCCGGAGAGGTCGAGTTCGCCGACGGCCATCGCGCCCCGCTGCCGATGGTGAAGGGCCTCGTGACCTACGATCCCGCCGCCCAGCCGAACGCCAGGCGCATCCGCCTGCCGAAGGTCCCGGACAAGCTCGACATAAACTGACGGCTCAGTCAGCCTGGACGGGAAAAGAGAACGCCCCCAATCTGAGGTCCACGGGGCATGTGGGGACGCAATGACCAAGTCGATCTCGCGAATCTTCTTGCTGGCGGGCATCAGCCTGCTTTGCTCGATAGGTACGCCATCTGTCGCGTCGACCGTGCTTGCCGCGCACGCTGACAGCGTCGTCGCTGCGCTCAAGGAAAATGGCTACCAAGCAAAGCTTGAAAAGGGCGACGACGGAAGCCCGCAGATCATCACCGCTTCTGGCGGCAACAAGATGGTGATGACCTTCTCGTCGTGCACAAAGGGCGATAATTGCGAATATATTGAGCTAATTGCGTCTTGGTCGGGGACGAGCGACGCCGACGCAAGGTCTGCGGTGACCAAATGGAACGGCGAGGAGCACTTCGCCGCTGCCATCTATTTGCCAAAAGATAAGTACGTCGTCCTCTACCACTACATAATTACAGGCAGCGCTGGGATTTCCGACAGCTCACTCATCGCCAGCATCGAGTATTTCGATCGGGAATATGTCCAGATCGGGAACGGCCTTACGCCCGCCAAGTGAGGCTTAGTCCCTAGCGCCGCCGGGCTCCTTGACGCCCATCGCCGCCATCTTCTCGTTCATCGCGCGGCGGTAGCGCGCGCGTAGGGTCGCCGGCCGTTCCGGATAGCGCTCGTCCAGAAAGTCCGCGGCCGTCACCCGGTCGGTGCGGAAGCTGCGGAAATCGGTGCGCAGCTCGCACCAGGCGATCATCAGCCGCACCGTCTCATGATAGCCGACGGCGAAGGGCCAGACGGTGCGCTGGCTGACCTGATCCTGCTCGTCGCGGTAGCCGAGCGCGATCTTGCGGCCGTTGCGGATGGCGTGGCGGACCTGCGCCATGTCGAGCCCGTCCGGCGCGACGTTCCAGCGGGGCGCGGCGCGGGCCGCGGGCTCCAGCGCGAAGGGGCGCAGCCGCTCGGGGACGGCGGCGACGATCTTGCCGATCAGGTCCTGGGCGGCGCGGGCCAGCGCCGGGTCGCCCCGACCGGCCACCCATTGCGCGCCCAGCACCGCGGCCTCGATCTCGTCCGGCGTCAGCATCAGGGGCGGCAGGTCGAAGCCGCCGTCCAGCACATAGCCGACACCCGCCTCGCCGCGGATCGGCACCCGCTGGGCCATCAGGTCGGCGATGTCGCGGTAGATGGTGCGCTTGGAGGTCTCCAGCTCCGCGGCCATGGCGTCGGCGGTCACCGGCCGGCGCGTGCGGCGCAGCACCTGGATGATCTGGAACAGCCGGTCGGCGCGTCGCATGGGCCTGAACTCATATTGCCATCGTGCTGACAGACAGTGGCAGGCGATCACCCCCGAGCCAACACTTCCTGCAAAACAGGCCGCGCGCGATGGATCGTAACCAGCATTAACCAATCGGTCGCCTTCGCGCGGCTAAGGTCGAAAGCAAGAACCGGGCCAAGGGGGTCCGGGCCCCAGGTTTTTGGGGTCTATCGGGGGTTTTCGCCTTGGCGCTCAGCGCGCGTCTCGAGATCCGGCAGGGCCAGGGACTGGTCATCACGCCGCAGCTGCAGCAGGCGATCAAGCTGCTGCAGCTGTCGAATCTCGAGCTCGACGCCTTCGTGGACGCCGAGCTGGAGCGCAACCCGCTGCTGCAGCGGGATGAACGCGACGCCGAGCCCGAGGCCGAGGCGCCGATCGAGGCGGCCGCCGACCTTTCCACCGATCGCATGGACGACGCCGGCGCCCGCGCCGAGCTCGACACCGCCCACGATGAGGCTTCGCCCGGCGAGCGCGTCACGGGCGACGCGCAGAACGACATGGGCGCGGCCGAGGCCGGCGCGTCCGTCGACTGGTCCAAGGCCAGGAGCGGCGGCTCCTTCGAGGGCGACTCCGATGGCCTGGAGAGCATCCTCACGCACGAGAAGTCGCTGAGCGAACACCTGCACGACCAGCTTTCCGCCAGCGGCCTGAAGGGCGCGGAGGCCGCGGCCGCGAGCGTGCTGATCGATTCCGTCGACGAGGGCGGCTACCTGCGCGCCGACCTGGCCGAGATCGCCGAGCGGCTGGGCTGCGCGCAGGAGATGCTGGAGCGCGTGCTCGCCGTCCTGCAGGGCTTCGAGCCCGCCGGGATCTGCGCCCGGACCTTAAGCGAATGCCTGATGATCCAGCTGAAGGATCAGAACCGCTTCGACCCGGCCATGGCGGCCCTGCTCGACAACTTGCAGCTGCTCGCCAAGCGCGACATGCCGGCGCTGAAGCGCGCCTGCGGCGTCGACGACGAGGACCTGCGCGAAATGGTCGCCGAGCTGCGCGCCCTGACGCCCAAGCCCGGCGCCGCCTTCGGCGGCGAGCCGGCCCAGACCGTGGTGCCCGACGTCTATGTGCGCGAGGGCCTGGGCGGCCTCTGGCACGTCGAACTGAATTCCGAGACCCTGCCGCGCCTCCTGGTCGACCAGCGCTACCACGCCCGCGTCTCGGCCAGCGCCCGCACCGATCAGGAAAAGACCTTCGTCTCCGACTGCGCGGCCCAGGCGAGCTGGCTGGTCAAGAGCCTCGACCAGCGCGCCAAGACCATCCTCAAGGTCTCCTCCGAGATCGTGCGCCAGCAGGACGCCTTCCTGGCCTATGGCGTCGAACATCTGCGGCCGCTGAACCTGAAGACCGTCGCCGACGCCATCGGCATGCACGAGTCGACCGTCAGCCGGGTGACCTCGAACAAATATCTGGCGACCCCGCGCGGCGTCTTCGAGATGAAGTTCTTCTTCACCTCCGCCATCCAATCCTCCGAGGGCGGCGAGGCCCACTCCGCCGAGAGCGTCCGCCACAAGATCAAGCAGCTCATCGACACCGAGGCCAGCGAGCGGGACGTCCACTCCGACGACACCATCGTCGACATCCTCAAGGAAGCCGGCGTCGATATCGCGCGGCGCACGGTGGCCAAATACCGCGAGGCCATGCGCATCCCCTCGTCCGTGGAGCGCCGCCGCCGGCTGAAAGAGACGGCTTAGGTCCTTTCACACGGCCGTGCTTTGACACCTTCCGCGCCCGGGCGCGTTGATCCTCACATGCAAGTCCAAGTCACCGGCAAACATGTCGACGTCGGCGAGGCCCTGCGCTCGCGGGTCTCCGACGAACTCTCCCTCAGCATCGGCAAATACTTCGACCGCGGCGGCGGCGGCGGCGCCGATGTGGTGGTTTCCCGCGAGGGCCATGCCTTCAAGGTGGACTGCGCCGTCACCCTGGCGTCGGGCCAGCAGCTCACGACCCAGGGGCTGGGCGGCGACGCGCATCTGGCCTTCGATTCCGCCATCGCCAAGATGCAGAAGCGCATCCGCCGCTACAAGAACCGGCTGACCGACCACCATCCCCAGGCGCTGGCCCGCCAGGCGGAGACGGCGGCCTACTATGTTCTCCAGTCGCCCGACGACGGCGCGGACGACGACGATCTGGACGGCGAGGCCGCGGGCTTCCCCGAACCCATGGTGATCGCCGAAACCGAGACGGAAATCGGCCTCATGACCGTTTCCATGGCGGTGATGGAACTGGACCTGACCGAATCTCAAACAATCGTGTTCCGAAACGCCGCGCACGGCGGCTTGTCCGTGGTATATCGCCGCCCCGACGGCAATATCGGATGGATCGACCCCGAGCGGACGAAGGCGAATGGGGTCGGTTCGGGCGGCAAGGGCGGCGCGTAGGGGCGCGGCTTTTTTACCGTCCAGAGGCGGCCAACCAGGGGGGTGGGCCGTAGTTAAAGCGAGCTTCTTTAGAGACACCATGCAGATCGGCGAACTTCTGGATCGCAACGCGATCTCTTTGCGCGTGAGCGCCGCCAACAAGCGCAAGGCCTTGGCGGTCATCGCCGAGATCGCCGCCCGCAACTTCGGCCTCGACGCGGGTGACGTCTTGGACGCGCTGACCGAGCGGGAGCAGGCCGGCTCCACCGGCGTCGGTCACGGCGTGGCCGCGCCCCACGCCCGTGTGGAGGGCCTCACCCGCCTGCGCGGGGTGTTCGTGCGTCTCGAGCACGCCGTCGACTTCGATTCCGTGGACGATCAGCCCGTCGACCTGATCTTCGCCCTGTTCGCGCCGAAGGAGGCGACCGGCGTCGAGCACCTGCGCGCGCTCGCGCGGGTCTCGCGGATCCTGCGGCAATCGGACCTGCGCCAGCAGCTGCGTCAGGCCCGCACGACCGACGCGATCCACGCGCTGCTCGTACAGGACCCCGTGCAGCAGGCGTCACGGTCGTCGGCGGCTTAGCTGAATCATCCCTCCTCTTTAGGGGAGGGACAGATCGCGAAGCGATCAGGGTGGGGGACTCGCGTTCAAGCGCGGACGTCGGAGTTCTGGCCCACCAACCCCCACCCGACCGAGGCTTTCGCCTCGGCCACCCTCCCCTAAAGAGGAGGGATGGGCGTTTGAGCTAGTGAACCGAAACCGGCGCCAGTTCGTGCGCCAGGGCGGCGGCGACGGCGCTGTCGCGGTCGGTGAGCACGGCCAGGCGTTCGCCGTCGGCGCGGTGCACGGCGTAGAGGGTCTGGTCAGGCGCCAGGTGAAAGCCTTGAATCTGGGCCGTCGGCACGCTGGCCAGGATTTCGGCCGCGCTTACCGGGCGCACATAGACAAGGTCAGGGCCGCCCAATGCGGCGAAAGCTTCAGTCGATAGAATAGGCGTCATCATGACCACCTCCGCAATACGCAACGCCTCGAACGGTCGCCGGTTCAGCCTGCCGTTCACTGGCTGAGACGTCGGACATCCGACCGTCTCCTTTTTGATACTTAAGATTCGAGCTTAACCGCGGGCCTTGATCGGGATCCGGAGGATCCGTTTCTCCGGCTCGGGCCGGCTCAGATCGATGTGCAACAGGCCGTGTTCGAGGCTCGCCTCTTCTACGACCATGCCGTCGGCCAGGACAAAACTTCGGATGAACCCGCGCGCGGCGATGCCGCGATGCAGGAAGGCGTCTTCCGGCCGGACCGTGTTGTCGTCACGGCGGCCCAAGACCGTCAGCTGCCGGTCCTCAACGCTCACCTCCAGCTGATCGGGCGAAAAGCCCGCCACCGCCAGGGTGATCCTGATCTCGCCGTCGCCGCGGTCCTCCACATTGTAGGGGGGATAGCTCTCGGCGGCCGCCTTTTGGGCGCGCTCGATCAGACTGCGTGTGTGCTCGAAGCCCAAGAGAAACGGGCTGTCGAAAAGTACCGACCTGTTCATCCTCAAAGAGTCCTTGTCGAAAGCGACTCTCCGGCCGGACCGCCCGGCGTCGGCACGGTCCAACCGGACAAGGACTCAGGTGGGAAGTGAGTTAGGCGGTTTCAATGCCGCGCGGGCGGCGGCGGCGGTTGCGCAGCATCGCGCCCATGCCGGCGAAGCCGGTGAGCATCAGCGCCCAGGTCGAGGCCTCCGGCACGCCGCCGGCGACCTGACCCTGGTCGAAGCCGCCATTGTCGCCGAAGTCGTCGATGAAACTGGTGTCGCCAGCGCCGGTGAAGAAGTCGATGCCCTCACCGGTCGGGGGCGGATTGCCGCCCGGCGCGCCATCGGACCCGTCGCCCGCCGGCGGGGCGAAGCCGCCGCCGCCACCGCCGCCACCGCCGCCGCCACCCGCGCCGCCCTTGGGGTGCGGATTGCCCATGGTGATGTCGGAGGAGACCGACCAGGTGCCGTCAGCGTTCTTGTCGAACTCCCAGCCGGTGCCGCCCATCTGGATGATGTCGATGTAGCTGGTGGAGAGGTTGTTGGGGTCGATCGAGCCCATCACCGCGACGATGTCGCTGCTGCTGATCTGGAAGGACAGCAGGCTCGACTGATAGACGAAGCTCACGAAGTCGGCCTTCGAGATCGCGCCGTTGGGCATGTTCTGAAGCGTCAGCCAGCCGCCGGCGGCCCCGTTGACGCCGCAGTCGGCGCAGTCGCCGGAAAACTTGAATGTGACCGCCGCGCTGGCGGACCCGGCCGCCGCGGCGCTCAACCCAAGACCGGCGGCGATCGCGATCGCTGTCCACGGTGCCCGCATACCCAAACCCTCCGCTCAGCCGCCAACACGGCCCGGCGAAACTCGCGCCGAGCACAACTCCTCGGCGTTTTTGGAGCGGGTTGCTATCAGATTCTCCTACCAGGGGTTTTAACCATATCGAAATTCGCCCCTAGGGAGTATTCCTCGCGCCTGGGCGGGTCACACGGCCAACTTGAGGCGAGTCCGCGCGCGCAGCGCCACGCCGAGGCCCCCGAAACCTACGATCATCAGAGCCCAGGACGCCGGTTCCGGGACCGCGACCACCGCGTCGACCAGGCCCTGCTGGAAGGACGACGTCGTGCCGAAGTCGTCGACGGTGCGAGTGCCGCCGGTGTCGCCGCTGGGCAGCATGTCGCCCGAGCCGCCAATTCCGCCGAAGACGCCCGGGCTGCCGCCAGAGAAGCCGCCGCCGCCACCACCGCCACCACCGCCGCCGCCACCGCTGTTGTGCCTGTTGGCGCCCAGCTCGGAGGAGACGCTCCAGCTGCCGTCGGCGTTGCGCTCGAATTCCCAGCCGGTCCCGCCCAGCTGCACGATGTCGATCACCGTGGCGTCCGGCCGGCTGGGGTCGAACGCGCCGAGAACGGCGATGATGTCGCTGCGGTCGAGTGTGAAGGAGACGAGGTTCGACTTGTAGGCGAAGCTCACGAAGTCTGCGGTGCTGATCGGACCGGTCAGGGCGCTCGTGAGGGTCAGGGTGCCGGTGCCGACGCTCGCGCAATCGCGGCAGACCCCGGAGAAATCATAGACCGTGGTGGCGGCGTTCGCCGTTCCTACGCCAAAGCCCAGCCCCAACGCCACGGCCACGGCCGCCGCCGAAATCGATCCACGCATAACCCAGCCCTCTAGATGCGCCAGCGGGACGCCGACGTTTCCTGGCCCCACAACTCGCAACTCAGGATTTAGTTCACGGTGAAGGCGACGGTCGGTGAATCGAAATATCCCTTGCCGTCCGCGGCCACCACGCGGACCACCACCGTATGGGCGCCGGGCGCGAGCGCGCCGGCCGGCAGCACGGCCTTGAAGCCGACATTCACCAGCGCCGGCGCCTTGAAGAAGCTGGCGACGTCGGGCCGCGCCGCGCCATAGACCGTGCCGTAGGCGGCGCCGTCCACCACCAGGTCGACGCCCTTGCCCGGCGCCTTGGCCGGGGCGTCGAAGCCGAAGCCGTCGAACACGGTCGCCTGGCCGGCCGGCGTCACCGCGGGCTGGCGGCTGCGCGGATCGATGGCGGCGCCGACGCGGTCCAGGAAGAAGCCCGCCGCCTCCGGCCGCTTGGGAAGGCCGGCGGAGAGCACGCCCGCCGGCGCCGGCCCGCCGGCCGCGTCCGCCGGCGGGGCCACGGCCATGGGGTCCGGCGGCGGATGGCGCGGCTTGCCCTGCTCGCAGGCGGAAAGGCCCACGAGGGAGAGGCTCGCCAGGGCGAAACCGGCGGCGGCCAGAACGTGGCGTTTCAAGCGGAGCCTCCCCTGCGGCGCGGCGTCCGGCAGAGCTAGCCCTGTTCTCGCCGCCGCTCCAGGCCCTGGGCAGTGGCGAGTGCGTCGTTGATCGCGGCGCGGAAGGCCGCGGCCACCGGCTGCGCCAGCTCGCCCGAGACGCAGCGCAGGTCGTCGCCGGGCGTGTGGAAGTAGCGGTGGGAGCCGTAGAGGCCGATGGCGGTGCGGTAGCCGGCGTTCATCACATTGACCAGCTCGCCGCCGGCCATGGCCTTGTCGGCCAGATAGGTCGCCTCCAGGCCGCTGATCCCGCGGAAGGCCGCGCGGGTGGGGTCCAGGATGTCGGCCGTCGCGGTCAGCACCCGCTGGGAATCGGCGCTGGGCAAGGGCTTGAGACCCGCCGCCAGCTCGTGCCAGTCACGCGCCGCGGCGCTGGCCCCGATGTGCACCCAGAGCCGGGTCTTCTCCGGCGCGGGCGCCGCCTCGGCGAGGTAGTGTTCGCCGCCCAGGTATTCGTACTCGTGGCCGCTGGTCGCCAGCAGTTCGACGTTCACCCCGTGGTTCGCTTTCGCCAGCCATTGGGCGAGCGACAGCCAGACCGCCAGGCCCGAGCCGCGTTCGGCCGCGCAGCCGAACCAGCCGGACCGCGGCGTCGAGATCACCAGGGTCTTGGCCGCGCCGCGATCCAGCCGCGCGATCAGGTTGAACGCCGGCCGCCGGGCCGCCCCGCCGCCCTGGCCGTCGAGGACCAGCGTCGCGTTGCGGCCCTCTGCGGCGGCGGCCAGGAAGGGCTTGGCATCCTTCGGCGCCAGCAGCGCCACCGGTTTGTCGATGGCGGGCCGATGGGTCGAGACATTGAGCGCGATGGCCTCGCCGGTCGGGCCGTTGGTGACCAGCACGACGCCGGCGGCGCCCCGGCGCACCGCCTCGGCCACGAACCCGCCCATGGCCACCCAGCGCTGGCTCGGCAGGTCGAGCACGGCGATGGCGCCGGCGAGCCCGCCGGGCGCCGAGGCCAGCTTCAGGGGCGCGGTCAGGCCCGGCGGCCCGGTGGGCGCCACGATCGCCTGTGGGATGACCAACGCCTTCGCTTCGCCGCAGGTCAGCGTCGCCTGGCGCGGCTCGAAGAACGGGACCTCGAAGGCCTGGCGGCGGCAGGCGTAGCCGAGCTTGCCGAGCTCGCCTTCCAGCCAGGCGCCGCAGGCGGTGTCGCCCGGCCCGCCGGACGCCTTCACGCCGAAGCCGTGGTAGCGCTCCAGCGTCGCCTGCAGCGTGGCGGCCTCGGCCGCCGCGCTTGCGGCGGCGGGACCGGCGGCGGTCAGCCCCACGAGGCCCGCGCCTGCCAGGAGTCCTCGGCGCGACGGGGTCATGGCGACATCCTCCGGCGCGCTCACCGCGCCACCGGCGATTTGTAGACGACTCCCGCCGCCGGGCCGATATTGGAAAAATCGTCAGGAGGCCTGGATGCGCGCGCAACCTTCCCGCAGAGCGGTCATCGGAGGCGCGGGCGCGCTGGCGGCCTTTGGCGGCGTCCTCGCCCGACCGCTGGCCGCCGCCGCCCAATCGGGCGCCATGCAGGCCGTGCTCGACTATGTGCAGAGCCAGAAGACCACCGGCTTCCTGATCGTCCGCGACCGCAAGACCCTCGTCGAAAAGAACTGGCCGCTTCCCGCCACGGCCGAGGCCGACAAGTTCCGGGCCGACTTCACCTACGGAACCGCCCGCGACGGCGCCCTGCTGGAAGACGTCGCCTCGCAGCAGAAGAGCTTCGTCTCGGTCCTCCTGGGCGTGGCCATCGACAAGGGCCTGCTGGATGTCACCCGGCCCGTCAGCGCCTACATCGGACCCGGCTGGTCGAAGGCCTCGCCCGACCAGGAGGCCGCGATCCGGGTCATCGACGTCATGACCATGAGCTCGGGCCTGACCGAAGGCTTCGCCTATCAGGCCCCGGCCGGCACGATGTTCTTCTACAACACGCCGGTCTATGCGGTGACCAAGCGCGTCGTCGCCGCCTGCGCGAAACAGCCGCTGGAGACCCTGACCCGCGGCTGGCTGACCGAGCCCGCCGGCATGGCCGAGACCGCCTGGCGCCAGCGGCCCGCCGCCTTCGCCAACGTCGGCAACCCCACGGGCCTGGTCACCACGCCCAGAGACACCGCCAGGTTCGGCCAGGTCGTGCTGGACGGCGGCAAGGCCGCCGACGGCAAGCGGATCGTCTCCGAGGCGTCGCTGAAGGCGATGTTCGCCCGCTCGGCGACCAACCCGGCCTATGGCCGCTTCTGGTGGCTGAACGGCAGCGACTACACCGCGCGCCCCGGCGGCGCCCGCACCCCCGGCCCGCTGATCCCCGCCGCGCCCTCAGACCTGGTGGCGGCGCTGGGCGCCATGGACCGCAAGCTGCACGTCGTCCCCAGCCAGAAGCTGATCGTCGTCCGCATGGGCCAGGCGACCCCGGACCGCGACTTCGACCAGCAACTCTGGCTGCGGCTCGGCAAGGCGCTGGCGTAGCGCCTTCGCCTCCGGCCTTAGGGCTGTTTCTCGGCCGCCGGCGCCGGGTGCGCCCTATGCTTCCGGTGATGCGCCGTTTTCTTGTCGATGGTCTTGTGGCCGATCGTGGCGCCGGCGACGCCGCCCACGACCGCGCCCACCGGACCGCCGACCACGGCCCCGGTCGCAGCCCCGGCCACCGCGCCGCCGGCCGTGCCGGCGTTCTTCGGCGGCGGTTTGTCCTGTGCGAACGCCGCGCCCGCGACCGCGGCGGCGATCAGGCTCGTAAGGATGAGATGCTTCATGAGAGGTCCTCCCGTCAGTCCCCGACTGCAACGCAAAGCGCTCAAGCTCGGCTGTTGTTCCGCCGGACCCCTGCTCGCCGCCTCACCCCCCGTCGGCGTCCACCACGATGGTGACGGTCTTGCCGCGCGACAGCGGCTCCCAACCGGCCCCGAAGGCGGACGCGATGGCCTTCGCCACCAGGGCAGGCGCGATCTGCGAGGCCTTCAGCTGCGGCGCGCCGTACCGCGGCTGCGGCCCCGGCGGAAACTCCAGCACCACCTCGCGCTGCCCTTCCTTGTGGCGCACGGCGATCGCCATGCCGCGCCAGCCGGCGGTGTCGCTGGACCAGGCGGGCTGGCGCTGCAGCCGCCAGACATAGGGCTCGCCCTCGACCACGATCTCGAATTCGTCGCGTTGCTTGCTTCCGGCCATGCGAGGGGAGTTAGCCCGCCCGGCGGTTCCAGGCCACCCCTGCCCGCGCCGCTTCGGACCCGTTGCCGACCTTCGCCAATTGCGGTTACGTGGAACCGATCAGCGCACCGGGGATGGCGATGAGCATGCGGGCGATTGGCGCGGCGGTTGTCGGAGGGGCGGTGGCCGCGACAGTCTGGGGGGCGGCCTGGGCGGCGGGGCCGCCGGATTTCGGCGTCAATGACTTCATGGCGCACAAGGAGGCGTTCGGCTTTCACGGCGGCCAGTCGGCGACGCTGAACGGCGCCGCCATCTACTACGAAACCTATGGAGCGGGCCCGCCGGTGCTCGTGCTGCACGGCGGCACGGCCTTCATCGAGACCATGCACTACCAGATCGAGGCGCTGGCCAAGGATCGCCTGGTGATCGCCCCCGACAGCCGGGGGCATGGGCGCTCCGGAGACGGGCCGGGGCCGCTGCACTACCATCAGATGGGCGAGGACATGGTGGCGCTCATGGATCGGCTGCACGTCGCCCGCGCCGACGTCGTCGGCTGGAGCGACGGCGGCGTCATTGGCCTCGACCTCGCCATCCACCATCCGGACCGGGTGCGGCGCCTGGTGCTGATGGGCGCCAACTACGATGTCGCCGGCCTCAGCGGCGATGGCGCCCAGCCCGCCGCCGACGCCCCCGCCGTCGCGATCCAGCGCGACATGTACCGGCGGCTGTCGCCCACGCCCGACCAGTGGCCGGTCTTCTACGGCAAGGTCGTGCAGATGTGGCGGACCGAGCCGCACGACACGCCCGCCGAACTGGCGCGAATCCGCGCCCCGGTGCTGGTGATCGCCGGCGAGCACGACGCCATCCGCCGCGAGCACACCGACGCCCTGGCCAAGACCATTCCGAACGCCAAGGAAGTGATCATCCCCGCGGCCACGCACTTTGCGCCGCTCACCCACCCGCAAGCCGTGGACGCCGCGATCCTCGCCTTCCTGAACTGATCAGCGCCCCTGCCGCCCCGCTGCGGCCCGAGCCCAGGGGGGTAGCGCCGATACCGGTATAGACTTCCGCCTTTTTCCCGCTCGCCGTCCGGACTACCTCTCCCCGTTCGCACAGGGAGTCGGGTCATGGCGAAGCTGGACGGGGCCAAGGTGGTGGTGATCGGCGGCGCCTCGGGCGTCGGCTTCGCCGTGGCGGCGGCGGCGATGGAGGCCGGCGCCGAAGTCATCGTCGGCTCCAGCCAGGCCCCACGGATCGAAGCGGCGGCTGCGAAGCTCGGCGCCAAGGGCCTGACCGTGGATGTGAAGGACGAGGCCTCGGTCGCCGCCTTCTTCGAGGCGGCGGGCCCGTTCGACCATCTGGTCTTCACCGCCGGCGACTGGGGCCACATGCTGGGCGCGACCCGCGACCTCGATATCGAGGCCAGCAAGGCCCGGATCGAAGTCCGCTTCTGGGGCGCGGCCCGCGCCGCGAAATACGCCATCCGCCAGATCGCCAGGGAGGGCTCGATCACCCTCACCGGCGGCATGCTGGCCCACCGGCCAAGGCCCGGCGCGCCGCTCACGACGGCGTCGGCCCACACCACCGAGGGCCTGGCCATGGGCCTGGCGCGCGACCTGGCGCCTGTCCGGGTCAATGCGGTCTGTCTGGGCCTGATCACCAGCGAGCAGGTGCAGGCCTGGGGCGAGGACATGATCAAGGGCTTCACCGCCAACCTGCCCCTGCCGCGCGCCGGATCGGTCGAGGAGGCCGCCGAGGCCTACCTCTATCTGATGCGCGCAACCTACGTGACGGGCCAGGTCGTCCGCGTCGACGGCGGCGGCAGCCTGGTCTGAGCGCGTTCCTGCGTCACGCCCCCGCCAGCAGCACCTCCCGGGCCGAGCGGGTCCGCGCCACATTGTCCGCGCCCGCGGTCAGCGGCGCGCCCAGGATCGCCAGGGCCTCGAACCTCGCCGCATCGTCCGGCGTGAAGGTCTCGCGCACGGTCGCGGTCCAGACCGCCCGGGCGATGGGATAGGCGAACCCCCACCGCGCCGCCGCGCAGGCGCGCGCCAGCGCCTCGTCGCTCAACAGCGAAAGCGCGTGGTTCGCCTGGGCGTCCAGCACGTTCAGCGCCCAGCGGCGCAGGAACGAGGTCAGGATGCTTATGTCCATGGCGTTCACGTCGGGATTGTCGGTGGTCACCTTGACCCAGATGGCCGCGAAATGCGGCGACTCCATCGAGGCCGCCAGCACCATGCCGCGCTCGGTCCGCGCCTGCTGCATCTGCGCCCGCTGGTTGCGCTCGGCCTGCCGCACCTGGATCGCCAGGTAGACGATCGAGACCACGACCGCGGCGGCCGCCACCGTCTGGCTGAGATACGAAACCTGCTCAAGTGTCATGGCGCTCCCCCTGGGCCCGACCCTCTCACGACACCCCCGGGCCCGTCACGCCCCAGGGCGCCCGACTCAAGCCTGCTCCTCTCCCAGGCGCGCAGCGCCATGGGAGAGGCTGGGAGAGGGCGGCGACCGCGAGCAACCGGTCGCCGGCCTTGGCTCAAGGGCCACTGGGTCCAAGGCTAGCACCCGACCAACCGCCCAAGCCGCCCTCTCCCAACCTCTCCCGCGACACTTCGTGTCCGGGAGAGGAGCGAGGCCACCGCCAGTCCCCGCCTTAAACCTCATGCCGGCCAGTCTGCCTTGGGGTCCCCGACCTCAAGCAGCCGTCGCACGGCCTCGACAACGCTCGGTGTGGCGTCGACCGCTGCTCGACGTGGCGGCGCGTGAATCCCATCGAGCGGTCCGACCAGAGACTTGGCGATAAGGTTGTCAACGAAACGCAGGTGACGCGGGCTGCCCGGAAGGTTGAAAACCAGGACCGGCGCCGTCGTCGCGAGCGCCTCCGAAATCATCGAGACGCTGTCGCTGGTGACCACCAGGCGATCCGACTGCGAAAGGATCGTGAGATAGGGATTGGGGGGACCGCTGTCCCAGATCCGAACGGTCTGATCCGACAGATAGCGGCCGCCCAGGACGGCGGTGACGTGGTCCGGGGTTCGCCGCGACGGCGTTACCAACAGGGATCCTCCGATTCGGCTTCGCAGCGCGTCGAGCTGGTCCGCCAGCCGCATCGCATCGTCATAGGTGAACGGCCTGTGGCGCGTCGCGCCGCCCAGCAGGACGCCCGTCCAGGGCCGGGGCAGGCCGACAAAGCGCGGGTCGCTCTGAGACCGAGCCGACGTCAGCACGGCGGGTCGGACGCCATGAAGGGCGGTGTCGATCTGGATGACGTTGGAGCCCTTCAGCTCGTCGTGGGCCATGGCGACCACCAGATCGAAGGCCTTTGGGTAGGTGGGCGGCTGGATGTGCGCCATGACCATCGGCGCCCTATTGCGACGCCGCACCGCCATGGCGACCAACCCGCTGCGACGCCCGCAACTGATCAGGACGTCCGGCCACGGCGGTTCGAGCCGGCCCGCAATCGGTATGACGGCCGGCGGCCCCAACCCGACCAGCGCAGGAATTCCGACCGCCCACAGCCGGCTGACGCGAACGAGTCGGCCTTCCGCATTCGGTGCGAGGGCCGTCGCGAGTCCTCTAGCCTGCTGCACCGTGCCGGCTTCGCCAGTGGTGAGATACCAGACCCGCAGCTTTCGCGTGTCATGGACCGGGGCGTCCACCTAGGCCGCGAACTGCTTGCCGAAGGCTGACAGCCGATGACGCAGGAGGCCGGTGACCGACGCTCGATGGCTCTGCAGGTAGTTGAACTGCAAAGCTCGTCGCTGTCCGATGAAAGGCGAGTGACCATGCCAAGATGTCTCGCTTCGCCGGAACGCCACCATTGACCCAAGGTGCGCGGGAATTTCCACCGGGGCGGTGTCGAAGCCATCCCGATCGGCGAGCAGCCGAAGTTGGCCCTCCGGGCTGGACCACCCCTCATTGAGATAGATCAGCAAGGACAGAACCTTCGACTTGGAGTCGATATGGATGCGCCCGTCGCGCCCCGAGCACTGGCCGCGGAGTGTGATGGAAGCTGGCTTGCCGTTGAGGTCGACGTCAAAAATTCGAGCCATCTCAGCCCTAAAGCGATCCGAGAGAAGATCCTCGATCAGGCCGCTCAATGCGGGCCCCGCCGGGGCGTCGGCGAGGGAATAGGACCCGGGACTGCGTATGGCTGGAAACTCGCCTGGAATTGCTGCGGCGCAAGTGAACGACAGGACCTGCCGAACGGCGATGTGATCGAAGGGATCACGGACCAGTCGCGCGCTCTCGATCGCGCCCCAATCCAAGCCGGGCATGGTGACACTCCCTCTGCACGTCCCCCCGGGCAGCCTCCGTAAACAAGACGACGTGGTATGCGGGTCGCCTCATGGCATTTGGATTACAAATCCGCCGTGGGACTTTGCGCCTGTGTTACAGCCCGGCTCCGGTTGGCGAGGTCGACGTGTCTGGATTTCGTTTGAACACGAAGCGCGGCAGGCTGGCCGCCTACCTCGACTTCATGGTGCGGGACCACGCCTACCTGCGGCTCAGCTTCCAAAACGCGCACTGGGTTTCGGATGAGTTGGTGCGCAGCAACCAACCCTGGCCTCATCAGCTACGCGCGTGGCGCCGCCGGGGCATCCGCACCATCGTCAATCTTCGCGGCGGCTTCGACGCCAGTTTTCACGCGCTGGAGAAGGACGCCTGTGCCGCGCTAGGCCTAACCCTGGTGAACTTCACCATTACGTCCCGCGACGCGCCATCACGCGAACAGATCCTCGCCGCCGCGCACCTGTTCGAGACCGTAGAATATCCGATCCTCATCCACTGCAAGTCAGGGGCGGACCGGGCGAGCTTGATGAGCGCGCTCTATGTCCACTTCCGGCTGGGCGGCGATGTTCCAACGGCAATGCGGCAACTCGACCTGCGGTATCTGCATCTGAAGCACGGCCGCACGGGCGTCCTCGACTACGTCTTCGAGCGATACCTGGAACAAGGCGCTCCGGCAGGCCGCACGTTCCTCGAATGGGTGGAAAGCCCGGCCTACGATCCGGCGGAGATCAAGGCCTCCTATGCCGCTCGACCGCGTCGCTCACTGCTGGCCGACCTCCTGCCGCGAGAGTAGCAAGCGGCCATCCGTCAGACGAGCGGCGCTGCCGGCCCGACGGGTCAGCTCAATGTCCGCTATGGGCCGAAAGCGGACATTGGCTTCTCACCCGAAAGCGGACGCCGCAATGCGCTCAAGGCTCAGAGCCCACCCCCCAAAAGGCGAAGGCCCGCAGCGCTAACTGCGGGCCCTCATGGTGGAGCTAAGCGGAGTCGAACCGCTGACCTCTTGAATGCCATTCAAGCGCTCTACCAGCTGAGCTATAGCCCCAGGTCGTCCGGGTCTTCCTGAGGGCGGGCCCTCAGGAAGGCGCGGAACCTATTCAAACAGTCCGGTGCGATCAACCCTGCTGGTGAGGGTTTTTCGACGCAGACGGCTTACCGGTCGTCTTCCCCCTCGCCCGGCAGGCCCTCGATCTCGGTTTCGTCGAACTCGTCGTCCTCGTCCTCTTCCAGGAACGGCACGTCGGCGTCGTCCTCGACTTCTTCCTCGTCGGTGAATTCGCCGAGGTCCTCGCTGACCGCGGGGGCCGGTTCGGCCTCGTCGTCATCGTCGGCGGCCAGGACCGGATCGTCGATCACCTCGTCCAGTTCCGGGGTGACGACTTCTTCTTCCTCGTCTTCGTCCTCGGACTCGGCGCCGTCCTTCACCTGATCGTCGCGCTCTTCCTCGGCCTCGGGCTCTGGCACGATGGCGCGGGCGCGCGTGCGGCGGTTGCGCACCGCCTCGTCAGGGTCGAACTCGGTGTCGCACTTGGGGCAATGCGCGGGGCGCTTGCTCAGGTCGTAGAATTTCGCTTGGCAGTTGGGGCAGACTTGCTTGGAGCCCAGCTCGGGATTGGCCAAAGGCGGTGGTCCTTTGAGGATGTGTTGGGGGTCGCGATTGCGAGGCGGGCTCCCTTGCCACGCACGGGGGCGGCTGTCAAAAGCAAACCCCCTCGTAAAAGCCCAAGCCTTCAGGAGGCTCGTGTCTATCCAATGACGGCGGCTCAGATGACCGCCACGCGCTCCGGCCCCCTGAAGGGGGTTTTGCGCGCGCCGGGGGACAAATCCATCTCGCACCGCGCGCTCATCCTGGGCGCGCTGGCCAGCGGCGTGACCGAGATCGAGGGCCTGCTGGAAGGGGACGACGTCAAGCGCACGGCCGCGGCCATGGGGGCGTTCGGCGCGCAGGTCGAACGCCTGGGCGAAGGGCGCTGGCGGGTGACGGGGCAGGGCGGCTTTTCCGAGCCGGCCGATGTGGTGGACTGCGGCAACGCCGGCACCGGGGTGCGGCTGATCATGGGCGCGGCGGCCGGCTTTCCGCTCTGCGCCACCTTCACCGGCGACGCCTCGCTGCGCGGCCGGCCGATGATGCGGGTGCTGAAACCGCTCGGCGAAATGGGCGCGCGCTGGATGTGCCGCGCGGGCGGCCGGTTGCCGCTGACGCTGACCGGCGGGGGCCTGCGGCGCATCGCCTACCGCCTGCCCGAGCCCTCGGCCCAGGTGAAGTCGGCGGTGCTGCTGGCCGGGCTCCACGCCGACGGCGGCGCGGAGGTGATCGAGCCGGAAGCCACCCGCGACCACACCGAACGCATGCTGCGGGCCTTCGGCGCGCAGGTCGACGTCCACGAAAAAGGAGCCGAGCGCCGCATCGTCCTGCCGGGCGGCCAGACCCTGACCGGGACCAGCGTCCGGGTGCCGGGCGACCCGTCGTCCGCGGCCTTCCCGCTGGTGGCGGCCCTGATCACCCCGGGCTCGGTGGTCACCGTCGAGGGGATGCTGCTGAACCCGCTGCGCATCGGCCTGCTGGAGACGCTGGGCGACATGGGCGCCGACCTCTCGGTGACCAATGTCCGCGAAGAGGGCGGCGAGACCGTCGCCGACGTCACCGCGCGCCATTCGCAACTGGTGGGCGTGGACGTGCCGCCGGAGCGCGCGCCCTCGATGATCGACGAATATCCCATACTCGCCGTGGCCGCCGCCTTCGCCGACGGGCCGACCGCCATGCGCGGCATCGGCGAGATGCGGGTCAAGGAGAGCGACCGCATCGCCCTGATGGCCTCGGGGCTCGCGGCCTGCGGCGTGGCCGTCGAGGAAGGCCCCGACAGCCTGACGGTCGTCGGCGCGGTGCGGGCGAACCATGGGGTTGCGGGCGGCGCCCGCGTCGCCACCCACGGCGACCACCGCATCGCCATGAGCCACCTGATCCTGGGCCTGGCCTCGGACCGGCCCGTGGCCGTCGACGAACCCGGCATGATCGCCACCAGCTTCCCGGGCTTCTTCGACCTCATGCGCGGCCTGGGCGCGGCGATCGCGGCATGACCCTCCCGGAAGACGCCCCTCTGACCAGCTTCGTGATCGCCGTCGACGGGCCGGCGGCGTCGGGGAAGGGGACCATCGCGACGGGGCTCGGCAAGGCCTTCGACCTGCCGGTGCTGGACACCGGCCTGCTCTACCGCTGCGTCGGCGTCATGATGCAGAAGGCCGGCGCGAACCTCGACAACCACGAGGAAGCCGCGGCGTGCGCCCTCCTGCTCACCGCCGACCAGCTGGACGATCCGGCGCTGCGCACGCGCGCCGCCGGCGAGGCCGCCAGCCGCGTCGCCGTGCATCCGCGGGTGCGCGACGCGCTCATGGAATTCCAGCGCACCTTCGCCCGCCAGGAGGGCGGCGCGGTGCTGGGCGGGCGCGACATCGGCACCGTCATCGCCCCCGACGCCCAGGCCAAGCTCTTCGTGACGGCCTCTCCAGAGGTCCGCGCGGAGCGCCGCTGGAAGCAGCTCAAGGCCCAGGGCGAGCGGGTGAGCCTGAAGGACGTGCGGGCCGACATCGCCCGCCGCGACGCCCGCGACGGCGGCCGCGACGCTGCGCCGATGAGGCCCGCGCCCGACGCGGTCTTGCTGGATACCTCCGAAATGACTATAGACCACGCCGCCGATGCGGCCCGCCGCATCGTCGAGGCGGCGCGTGCCAAGTGGATCTCCTCCACCTAGCAAATCCAACACGCCATTCCCTCGCACGGCTGCGGGCAGAATTTCACCAGCGATGCGGGGCCATCCCCCTTCGCCTTCGGTTCAACCCTTAACCCGACGTGGGGCGCCCGTCCGACGGCCTTTGGCCGCGCGGACCCTCCGTCATTCGATACGAAAGAAGACTATGGCTGACGATATGAGCATGAACCCGACGCGCGACGACTTCTCCGCGCTGCTCGACGAGTCCATGGGCGGACGCGACTTCATGGAAGGTCAGGTTGTCCACGGCAAGGTCGTGGCGATCGAGAAGGACATCGCGATCATCGACGTGGGCCTGAAGACCGAAGGCCGCGTCTCGCTGAAGGAATTCGGCGACGAAGAAGGCAAGGACCCGATCAAGGTCGGCGACACCGTCGAGGTGTTCCTCGAGCGCGTCGAGAACGCCATGGGCGAAGCCGTCCTGTCGCGCGACAAGGCCCGCCGCGAGGAAGCCTGGACCCGCCTGGAAGCCGTCTACGAGCGCAACGAGCCGGTCATGGGCGCCATCGTCGGCCGCGTGAAGGGCGGCTTCACCGTCGACCTCGGCGGCGCCTCGGCCTTCCTGCCGGGTTCGCAGGTCGACATCCGCCCCGTCCGCGACGTCGGCCCGCTGATGGGCCGCGAGCAGCCGTTCGCGATCCTGAAAATGGACAGGCCCCGCGGCAACATCGTCGTCTCGCGCCGCGCGATCCTCGAAGAAGCCCGCGCCGAACAGCGCACCGAGCTGGTCTCCCAGCTGCAAGAGGGCGAAGTCCGCGAAGGTGTGGTCAAGAACATCACCGACTACGGCGCGTTCGTGGACCTGGGCGGCATCGACGGCCTGCTGCACGTGACGGATATGAGCTGGAAGCGCGTCAACCACCCGAGCCAGGTGCTAGCGGTGGGCGACACGGTCAAGGTGCAGATCGTCAAGATCAACCCCGACACCCAGCGCATCTCGCTCGGCATGAAGCAGCTGCAGTCCGACCCCTGGGACGGCGTGGAAGCCAAGTATCCGGTGGGCGCGAAGTTCACCGGCCGGATCACCAACATCACCGACTACGGCGCCTTCGTGGAGCTGGAAGCCGGGGTCGAAGGCCTGGTCCACGTCTCCGAAATGTCCTGGACCAAGAAGAACGTCCACCCCGGCAAGATCGTCTCGACCTCGCAGGAAGTGGAAGTCGTCGTGCTGGACGTCGATCCGTCGAAGCGCCGCGTGAGCCTGGGCCTCAAGCAGGCCATGGCCAATCCGTGGGACGCCTTCGTCGCCGCTCACCCGATCGGCTCCACGGTCGAGGGCGAAGTCAAGAACGCCACCGAGTTCGGCCTGTTCATCGGCCTCGACAACGACATCGACGGCATGGTGCACCTGTCCGACCTCGACTGGGCCGTGCCGGGTGAAGAAGCCATCGCCAAGTACAACAAGGGCGACATGGTCAAGGCCAAGGTGCTGGACGTCGACGTCGAGAAGGAACGCATCTCGCTCGGCATCAAGCAACTCGCCGGCGACCCGATGCAGGGCGACACCTACCGCAAGGGCCAGACGGTCACCGTCACCGTCACCGAGATCACCTCGGGCGGCATCGAGGTGAAGTTCGGAGAGGATGAAGCCCCGATGACGGCCTTCATCCGCAAGTCGGACCTGTCTCGCGACCGCGCCGACCAGCGCCCCGAGCGCTTCGCCGTCGGCGACCGCCTGGACGCCCAGATCGCCAACGTCGACAAGGCCGCGCGCCGCGTGTCCCTGTCGGTGAAGGCCCTGGAAATGGCCGAGGAAAAGGAAGCCATCGAGAAGTTCGGCGCGTCGGATTCCGGCGCTTCGCTCGGCGACATCCTGGGCGCGGCGCTCCGCGAGAAGGCCCAAAAAGACTAAGTTTCGACCTCTTCGAAGCTTAGGCGAGATAGCGGCGGGCCGAGCGATCGGTCCGCCGTTTTCTTTTTACCCCGTCGCCCTATCGTAGCGGCGTGCGCCGGCCTGAGGCGCGTTAGGAGCTTCTGCTTGTCCTTGCGCCTGTTGCTTTCATCTGCCCTGGCGGCGTCCGCCGTGGCCCTGTCCGCCGCCGCGGCGGATCAGCCGGCCTATGCGCCGCCCGCGCCCTGGGTCGACGTCGCGCCGATCCCACCGCCGCCGCCGGAAGAGGGGGCGCCGGCGATCCAGTTCCTGGTCGAGGACCATCAGAGCCGGCTCGATCCGGCGGGCGACGCCTTCTACAGCCGTAGCGTCTTCAAGATTCTGAAGCCGGAAGGCCTGACTCAGGTGAAATCCCTGGGCACGATCTGGAGCCCCGACACCGAGACCGTCACCTTCCACACCCTGAAAATCATCCGCGGCGACCAGGTCATCGACCTGTTGGCCGACCACAAGGCCATGCTGGTCCTGCGCCGCGAGACCAACCTGGAACAGGCCAGCCTGGACGGGCGGATCACCGCCTCGCGCCAGGTCGATGGCCTGCAGACCGGCGACGTTGTCGATTTCTCCTACACCCGCACCCACGCCGATCCCGTGCTGCAGGGCCATTCCTTCGCCAGCGACGGGCTCTCCTTCCCAGGCGTCGCCGGGCGCTTTCGCGCCACCATCTCCTGGCCCAAGGGCGAGAAGGTGGACTGGAAGGCCCTGCCGGGCTTCGGCGAACCGAAGATCAGCACGACGAGCGACGGGCGAACCCTTCTGGCGTTGGACAAGACAAACGCCGAGGCGCCCAAGGCGCCGATCGGGGCGCCCCTGCGCTTCCGCCGCGTGGGCCAGGTGCAGGCGACCAGTTTCCAGAGCTGGAACGAGATCTCCAAGCTGATGGCCCCGCTCTACATCAAGGCGTCCACCGTGGCCGCGACCTCGCCGGTTAAGGCCGAAGCCGACGCCATCGCCGCCCGAACCAAGGATCCCAAGGAACGCACCTTTGCCGCCCTGCAGCTGGTGGAGAACAAGACCAGGTATTTCTTCATCGGCATGGGCGAGGGCGGATATGTTCCGGCCGAGGCTGATGACACCTGGGCGCGCCGCTTCGGCGACTGCAAGGCCAAGACTGCGCTCTTGCTGGCCCTGCTCAAGAACCTCGGCGTCGACGCTGAACCGGTGCTGGTGAACCTAGGGGCCGGGGACGGTATCGACGAACTGCCACCGTCGCTGGCGGCCTTCAACCACGTGCTGGTGCGCGCCAGGATCGGCGAGCAATCCTACTGGCTGGACGGCACCCGGGTGGGTGACACCAACCCGAAATCCATGGAGCCGCCGCCCTATCGCTGGGGCCTGCCGGCGCGCATAGGCGGCGCGACGCTCGAAAAGATCGTCGAACCGCAGATCACCGTGCCGGAGATCTATACCGTCATCCACCTTGACGCCTCGAAGGGCCTGGAGACGCTGGCGACAGCGAAAATCAGCATCACCTATTCCGGCATCCTGGCCACCCAGGCGCGCGCACTGGTGGCGCGGACGCCGCGGGCGGACTTCGAGCGCGGCCTGCGCCAGCAGTACTCCAATCCGGCCGGCGGCATGGAGGTCGAGCAGGTGAGCTGGCGCGATGATCCGGCGCGAGATTTCTTCACCATCGAGATGAGTGGCACCGACGACATGGACTGGCACAAGAACCAGGATCTGGGCGTGCGCGAATTCCACGTCGGCACGGGCGCGGCGCCCCGGCCGTTCCCCAAGCGTGAAGCCTCCACCAACCCGTCCGCCCCGTTCGCCATCCCCTACCCGTCCTATACGAAGAGCCGCACCGAGATCGTGCTGCCCGATGGCGGCAAGGGTTTCAGCGTGCGCGGGCAGAACGGGATCGTGAAAGTGGCCGGCTATGAGATCGCGTCTGGCAGCGGCATCCAGGGCGACATCGCGAGCTTCACCGTGGATCGCCATTCGGTGGTGATGGAGATCACCGCCGCCGAGGCCATGGCCGCCAATCACCAGATCCGCGAACTACGCGACGTGGAGAGTTTCGTGCGCGCGCCGCCCCAGGCGTCGGCCGCGGCGGGGTCCTGACCGGCCTACGTCCACAGGTTGTAGGGGCCTCAAGTGAACAAGCGTCACTATTGGGACGCGTAAACCCTTTTTACGCCTTGAATACAAAGGCGGACTCGCCCATGGTCACGCCGGTTCCTGGGGGCCGCATGATCAAATCCGAGCTCATCGCCAAACTCGCCGAAGAGAATCCGCACCTGACGCAACGTGACATCGAGCGCGTCGTCAGCGTGGTGCTGGAGCGGATGATCCAGGCGCTGGAAACCGGCGGCCGGGTGGAGCTGCGCGGCTTCGGCGCGCTCAGCGTCCGTTCGCGCGACGCCCGCGCCGGGCGCAACCCGCGCACCGGCGAACCGGTCGACGTGCGCGCCAAGCACGTGCCGTTCTTCAAGAGCGGCAAGGAACTCAGAGAGCGGCTAAACCTCACCGACGATTAGGCCCGACGACTCCCATTGTCAGAGGAGCAGCTGTGTCATGAGTGAGCCGGTGAAGATCAAGCTGAGCATATTCGGCGAATTCCGCGAGTTCATCGCCCGCGGCAATGTCATCGACCTGGCCGTCGGCGTGATCATCGGCGCGGCCTTCAACGATATCGTCAAGGGCCTGGTCGACAACATCGTCATGCCCCCGGTCGGCCTGTTGCTGGCCGGCCTCGACTTCTCGCAGATGAAGCTGGTGCTGAAGGCGGCGGACCCGGCGAAGAAGGCCGCCGAGGTGGCGGTGCAGTATGGCCTGTTCTTCAACACCCTGCTGCGGTTCGTCATCGTCGCCTGGGTGGTGTTCCTGCTGGTGAAGGGCGTCAACGCCATCCGCCGCAAGGACGCCGCGGCGCCGCCCAAGGCCCCGCCGGCGCCGACCGCGGAGGAATTGCTGCTGACCCAGATCCGCGACCTCCTGAAGGGGGGCCGCCCGACGACGGGCTCGCCGGCGGCGGTCAAGGCCGCGGTCGCCAAGGCCACGCCGACCCGCCGGGCCAAGAAGAAATAGCGGCCTAGGCTGCGGCCGGCAGCTATAAGTCTCATTTCGCGTTTCGAGGACGGGATGTCCGAAGCCGTAGCCCTTTCAGATTCGCAGGCCCCGCCGGCTTGGGCGGCGGGCTTGTTCGCCCGCAAGCTCGTCCCACTGGCGCAGCGCCCCGATCCCGCCGCCACGGTCTGGGGCATCGAGGCGGACCGCATCGCCGGCCAGATCTCCGAGCAGTTCACCGCCAACGCCGGCGAGTACCACGCCCGCTACGCCAACGCAGCGCACTTCCAGGGTCTGTTCGAGCAGACCATCGGCAAGCTCGATCTGAAGATTCCGGATGCGCCGCTTATCTTCGACATGGGCTCGGGCTCGGGCGTCAATTCCATCGTGCCCTGCTTCAACCTGTTCCCCGGCGCGCGGCAGCTGGCCAGCGACCTTTCCGGCGACCTGCTCTTCATGCTGGCCGATTACGCCGCCGCCCAGGGCCTCTCGGACCGGGTGGTCTGCGTGGTGATGGACGCCATGGGGACCAATGTGCTCGCCGACCGGTTCGACCTGGTGACCGGCGCCTCGATCCTGCACCACCTGGTGCGGCCGGCGCAGGGGCTGAACGCCGCGTTTCGCGCCCTGAAGCCTGGCGGCCAGGCGATCTTCTTCGAGCCCTTCGACGGCTATGGCCTCATCCGGCTGGCCTATGAGCGGATCCTGGCGGAGGCGGCGCTGCGCAACGATCCGCTTGAACCGCAGGCGGACAAGGTGCTGCGCGCCATGATCGGCGACATCGCCGCGCGGACCGCGCCCGACTGGCGCGCGCCGGGCTTCACCGACCTCGACGACAAGTGGCTGTTCTCGCGGGAGCTCATGGAGGGCATGGCGAAGAACGCGGGCTTCGAGAGCGTGCAGTTCCTGTCGCACAACAACCACGCGAGCCTCTACCGCGACGTCGCCATGGTGCAGCTGCGGCTGGGCAGCGGCCTCGACACGCTCGCCCTGCCGGACTGGGCCAACGCCATCCTCGACAGCTTCGACGCCGCCTTCCCGCAGGCCACCAAGAATTCGATCATGCTGGAGGGCTCGGTGGTCCTGACCAAGGCCGCCTGATCTGAGGGTTGGGGACGTCTTCGCCCTTGCGGCAGGCGCGCCTAACCCCCTAATCCGCACCCATGGGCGTCCAAGCCAAGATCTGCGGAATCCGCACGCCCGAGGCCGTGACCGCGGCGCTCGACGGCGGCGCGTCGTTCCTGGGCTTCATGTTCTTCGAAAAGAGCCCGCGCAACATCGCCCCCGACGCGGCGTGGCGGCTGGCCCAGCCGGCGCGCGGCAAGGCCAGGATCGTGGGGGTGCTGGTCGATCCCGACGACGCGCAGGCCGACCGGATCGCCCAGGTCCTGCAGCCCGACCTGATCCAGCTGCATGGCCGGGAAACGCCGGCCCGCGCCCGCGCCATCGCCCAGCGCACCGGCGCCGGGATCGTCAAGGTCCTGCCGGTTTCGCAAGCCGCCGACCTCGCCGCGGCCGCAGACTATGAGACCGTGACCGAGCACCTGATGTTCGAGACCAAGCCCGCCAAGGACGCCGAACGTCCCGGCGGCCTGGGCGTCCCCTTCGACTGGACCCTGATGGCCGGGCGCCGGTTCCAGCGGCCCTGGTTCCTGGCCGGCGGCCTCGATCCCTGGAACCTCACCCAAGCTGTGCAGCAATCCGGCGCACCTATCCTGGACGTTTCCTCTGGCGTGGAGCGCGGTCCCGGACTAAAGGACCCCGCCTTGATCGCCGCGTTCCTCGACGCCGCCAAACGCGCCTGAAGCGGCCAAAGCCAGCGACCCGCAAGCATCCCAAAAAGCGCCCCAGTGAACACCACAACTCGTCCCAACGACTACAGCGCCTATCCGGACGCCGAGGGCCGCTTCGGCGCCTTTGGCGGCCGCTATGTGCCAGAGACCCTGATGCCGCTGGTGCATCAGCTGGACGCGGCCTACCGCGCGGCCAAGGCGGACGAAGGTTTCCAGGCCGAGCTCGGCGGCTATCTAAGGCACTACGTCGGGCGCCCGAGCCCGCTCTACTTTGCCGAGCGGCTGACGAAGCATTACGGCGGCGCGAAGATCTATCTGAAGCGCGAGGAGCTGAATCACACCGGCTCGCACAAGATCAACAACTGCATGGGCCAGATTCTGCTGGCCATGCGGATGGGGAAGACCCGGATCATCGCCGAGACCGGCGCGGGGCAGCACGGGGTCGCCACCGCCACCGTCTGCGCCCGCTTTGGCCTGCCCTGCGTGGTCTACATGGGCGCGGTGGATGTCGAGCGGCAGAAGCCCAACGTCTTCCGCATGAACCTGCTGGGCGCGGAAGTGCGGCCGGTGACCAGCGGCTCGGCGACGCTCAAGGACGCCACCAACGAGGCGCTGCGCGACTGGGTCACCAACGTCCACGACACCTACTATCTGATCGGCTCGGTGGTCGGCATGCACCCCTATCCGGAGATGGTCCGCGACTTCCAGTCGGTGATCGGCCACGAGGTCCGCCAGCAGATCCTGGAGGCCGAAGGCCGGCTGCCGGACGCGCTGGTGGCCTGCGTCGGCGGCGGGTCGAACGCCATGGGCCTGTTCCATCCGTTCCTGGCGGACGAGGGCGTGCGCCTCTACGGCGTCGAAGCGGCCGGTGAGGGCGTCGACACCGACCGCCACGCCGCGGCGATCAACGGCGGCCGGCCGGGCGTGCTGCACGGTTCCCTGAGCTACCTGCTGCAAGACCAGGAGGGCCAGGTCACCGAGGCGCACTCGATCTCCGCCGGCCTCGACTATCCGGGGATCGGGCCGGAGCACAGCTGGCTGCACGACGTCGGCCGGGCCACCTATCTGACCGCCACCGACCGGGACTCGCTGGACGCCTTCAAGCTCTGCGCCGAGCTGGAGGGCATCCTGCCGGCCATCGAGAGCGCCCATGCGCTGGCGCGGCTTGACCAGGTCACCAAGGAGGTCGGCAAGGACGGGATCGTGGTGCTGAACCTCTCCGGGCGCGGCGACAAGGACGTGGCGACAGTGGCGGCGCACCTGGGGATGCAGATTTGAGCACGTCTCGCATCGACGCGCGCTTCGCCGCGCTGAAGGCGGAAGGCCGCGCCGGCTTCGTGGCCTATGTCATGGCCGGCGATCCCGACGCGGCGACCGCGGGGAAGATTCTGGCCGGTCTGCCGGGCGCGGGCGCGGACCTGATCGAGGTGGGTTTTCCCTTCTCCGATCCCATGGCCGAGGGACCGCCGATTCAGCGGGCGGCGCAGCGGGCGCTCGCCAAGGGCATGACGCTGGCGGGCACGCTGGACCTTGTGCGGGGTTTCCGCAGCGCTGACACGACCACCCCGATCATCCTGATGGGCTACATGAACCTGGTCATCAGCCGGGGCTTCGAGGCCTTCGCCCGCGACGCCGCCCAGGCCGGGGTCGACGGGCTGATCGTGGTGGACTGCCCGCCCGAAGAGGCCGGGCCGCTGGCCGACGCCCTGGACGCCGCCGGCGTCTCGCTGATCCGGCTGGCGACGCCCACCAGCGACGACGAACGCCTCAAGACCATCGTCCGTCGCACCTCCGGCTTCGTCTATTACGTCTCCGTGGCGGGCGTGACGGGGGTCAAGGAGGCCGACGCGGCAGCCGTGGCGCCGCATGTGACGCGGGTCCGCAGGGCGTCGGGCCTGCCGGTCGCCGTGGGCTTTGGCATCCGCACCCCCGAGCGGGCCGCGGAGGTCGCCCGGGTAGCCGATGCGGTGGTCGTAGGCTCCGCGCTTGTGGACGAAATCGCCGAAGCAGTGGAGATGAACGAAGACGTGACCACGCGGGTTCTTTCCAAAGCAAATTCCCTGGCTAAGGCTGTGCGCTCCGCGCGAACCGGTCAGGCGACGAGCTAGAAATGGCGACGGTCTAGAACCATGGCGATGGCTGAGAAACGAAACGACAAGCCCGAGCGTCCGCCGAAGGAACGCACCGGCTGGCTGTCGCGTATCGCGCCGGGCGTGCGCAACGCCTTCTCCAAGCGCGAGACGCCGGAAAACCTCTGGGTGAAGTGCCCCGACACCGGGGAGATGATCTATCGCCCGGACCTGGAAGCCGCCCTGTGGGTGACGCCCAGCGGCCACCACATGCGGATCGGGGCCGCGGCGCGCCTGCGCTACACATTCGACGACGGGGTCTTCGAGCGGATCGCCTCGCCGGTGATCGCCGACGACCCGCTGAAGTTCCCGGACGTGAAATCCTATCCCGACCGCCTGAAGGGCGCGCGCAAGGCCACCGGCGAGCAGGACGCGCTGGCCATCGGCTACGGCAATATCCAAGGCCAGCCCGCCATGGTGGCGGTGCAGGACTTCGCCTTCATGGGCGGCTCGCTGTCGATGGCGGTGGGCGAGGCCTTCGTGAAGGCCGCGCAGGAAGCGGTGAAGCGCGAGGTGCCCTTCGTCATCTTCACCGCCGCCGGCGGGGCGCGGATGCAGGAGGGCACGCTGTCGCTGATGCAGATGGCGCGCACGACGCTCGCGTTGAACGAGGTCAAGGCCGCGGGCCTGCCCTACATCGTGGTGCTGACCGACCCGACGACCGGCGGGGTGATGGCCTCCTACGCCATGCTGGGCGACGTGCATCTGGCCGAGCCCAACGCCTTGATCGGCTTCGCCGGTCGGCGCGTGATCGAACAGACCATCCGCGAGACCCTGCCGCCGGGCTTCCAGCGCGCCGAGTTCCTGCAGGAGCGCGGCATGGTGGACAAGGTCGTCGCCCGCGCCGAGCTGCCGGCGGTCCTGGGCTCGATCCTCCTGACCCTGATGATGGGGCGCGCCCAACGCACCGCCGCCTGATGTGACCCCAACCGTCGACCACGACCCGATCCGCGCCTCCGACGCGGTGATCCAGCGGCTGCGCGCCAACCATCCGGTGCTGATCGACCTGACGACGGGCCGCGTCGAGCGGCTGCTGGCCGCGCTTGGCCATCCCGAACGGCGCCTGCCGCCGGTGATCCACGTGGCCGGCACCAACGGCAAGGGGTCCACTGTCGCCTATCTGCGCGCAATCTTCGAAGCCCAGGGCCTGAAGGTCCATGCGATCACCTCGCCGCACCTGGTGCGCTTCGCCGAGCGCGTGCGGATCGCAGGCTCGCTGATCACCGACGCCCAGCTGGAGGACCTCACCGACCGGCTGGAAGACGCCAACGACGGCGCCCCGATCAGCTTCTTCGAGATCACCACGGTGCTGGCGCTACAGGCTTTCGCCGAGACGCCCGCCGACATCTGCCTGGTGGAGGTCGGCCTCGGGGGCCGGTTCGACGCCACCAACGTCTTCGACGCTCCGGCGGTCAGCGTGATCACGCCCGTCGACTACGACCACCTGGAGATGCTGGGGCCGGAGCTGGGCAAGATCGCCTGGGAAAAGGCCGGGATCATCAAGCGCGGCCGCCCGGCCGTGGTCGCCCGGCAGCCGGACGAGGCGCTGGAGGCCATCGAGCGCGAGGCCGACGACCGCATGGCGCCGCTGTTCCTGATGGGCCGCGACTTCGACGCCTGGGAAGAGCGCGGCCGGCTGATGGTGCAGATGCCCGACCGCCTGCTGGACCTGCCGGCCCCCAGCCTGTTCGGCGGCTATCAGTTCGACAACGCCGGGCTGGCGGTGGCCGCGGCGCTGACTTTCAACCACGATCTTGGCGAGGACGAGCTCGGCCGGGGCGTCTCCTCCGCCGTCTGGCCGGCGCGGTTCCAGCGCCTGACCAAGGGTCCGCTGGCGGCCCTCGCCAAGGCGCGGGGCTCCGACCTCTGGCTGGATGGCGGCCACAACCCACACGCCGGCCGCGCGCTGGCCGAGGCCGCCTCGCGGCTGGTGGACCGGGATCCCAGGCCCCTGGTCCTGGTGGCCGGGATGTTCGCGCGGAAGGACGCCGAGGGTTATTTCCGCGCCTTCGCCGAGATGCGGCCCAAGGTCTTCACCACCACCTTCGACAGCGACATCGCCGCCACCGCCGGCGATCTGGCCGAGGCGGCGCGCCAGGCGGGGCTTGCCGCTGAGCCGGTGGCCGATGTCACCGAAGGAGTGAGGAAGGCGCTGGATGGCGCAGGCCCCGCGCCGCACGTGCTGATCTGCGGCGGCCTGCACTTCGCCGGCGAGGTGCTGGCCATGAGCCCGTAGACCTGGCCGACCTAGCGAGGGAGGCCGGCTCAGCCACCAAAGAAAAGCCGCCCGCGCCGGTGGGCGCGAGCGGCTCAATTCTCAGTGATGGTGACGTCCTAGGCGGCCGCGGCGGCGACGCCGGCCTCGTTCAGCCATTCCAGGATCTTCTGCTTGGGCATGGCGCCGACCTTCATCGAGGCCATCTGGCCGTCCTTGAACAGCATCATGGTGGGGATGCCGCGCACGCCGTAGCGCGAGGGCGTGGTCGGGCTTTCCTCGATGTTCAGCTTGGCCACGGTGATCTGATTGCCCAGATCGTTGGCGATCTGCTCAAGCGCCGGCGCGATCTGCTTGCAGGGGCCACACCACTCCGCCCAGAAGTCGACCAGCACGGGGCCGGCAGCTTGCAGGACGTCCTTTTCGAAGGATTCGTCGGTGACCTTCACAGTGCTCATGGAAATCTCCTTGCGCGTCAGCCGGTTGTGGACTTTGGCCAACGCCTCTCGATCCGCCGATGTAGGCGCGCCCACCCCAGGTATCAACCTCAACCGGCGAGATCGGCAAGCGCTTTCGCCAGCAGGTTTTCTGGGATCGGCATGAGCTTGGGCCCATCGGTCCACACCAGCGCCGCTTCGACGCGGCGGTCGGGGAAGACCTCGGCCAGCACCGCGGCGTAGATCGCCATCTGGCGCAGGTAGGCCGGGTCGGTCTCCTCGGCGCGCGCGGGGCTGGGGCGATTGGTCTTGAAGTCGGCCACCAGCACCCGGTCCGGCAGCACCACCAGCCGGTCGATGCGGCCGGAAATCTTTAGGCCCGGCGGCAGCGCGGCGGCCGAACCGGCGATGGCGACCTCGGCGCGGCTGCCCGGCCCGAACACTTCGGCGAAGCGGTCGTCGCGCAGGACCGAGAGGGCTGCGGCGGTCATTTCGGACGCTTGCGCGTCGGTCAGGTCGCGCTCGCGGGCCAAGAGCGCCTGCGCGCCCGCCGCCCAGCCCTCCGGCGCGAGGTCCGGCAGGATCTGCAGCAGCCGGTGGATCAGGTCGCCGCGCCGGAAACGCCCGAGCCCGCCCACCGCCGCGAGCGGCGAGGGCGAGGGAACGCGCGCGCCCTCGCCCAGGTCCGACGGCGAGGCGTAGCGGCCCAGCAGATCGGCCGTAGCGACTTCGCCGGCCCAGATGGGCACAGCCGCGACGGCCCGCCTCGCGCCGGCTTCGGCGGCCATGGTCAGAGGGTCCGGCCCGTATCGGGTGGCGGTGACCTCCCCGCAGGCGACCTGGCGAACCTCGCCCTCGATGTCGGCGTGCTCGAAGCCGGCGCGAATTTGGGCCCACCAGCCCTTCAGGGTCTCCTCCTTGCGGTTCGCGGCGATGCGCCCGCAGAGCACCAGCCGCTCGCGGGCCCTGGTCAGCGCGACGTAGAGCAGGCGCAGGGACTCCTCGTTTTCCTTCCGCGCGCGCAGTTCGCGGGCCTCTTTCGACGCCTCGCAGTCGCCCTTAGCCGATGTGGACCACAGGAAGCCGCCGTCCTCGGTGGCCAGCAGGGGCGAACCCCGCGCGCCGGCGCCGGTGGTGGTCTCCGGCAGGAAGACGATCGGGGCTTCCAGGCCCTTGGCGCCGTGGGCGGTCATCACGCGGACCTCGTCGCGGCCGGCCTCCAGCTCGCGCTTGACGGTGATGTCCAGGCTCGCGAAGGCGGCGGTGAGGCCTTCCAGCTCATGGACGCCACGGCTCTCGGCGGCGAGCACCTGGGCCAGGAACTCGTCCAGGGCGTCCTCGGCCTCGTGGCCCAGCCGCCGAAGCAGGCGCTGGCGCATCGACCGGTCGGCGGCGTCGCGCATTCCCAGCACCCGGCTGTAGAACTCGAAGGGCCGCAGGTCGCGCGCCAGGACCTGCACGGCCGTCAGCAGGTCGGCGGCGCCGCGCCAGTCGGACGCCTCATCCGCATGGGCGAGGAGGGTGCGCCAGAGGCTGGTCTCCCGACCCTTGGCCAAGCGATAGAGGCTCTCGTCCTCCACGTCGCAGAAGGGGCTGCGCAGCAGCGCGGCCAGGGTGAGGTCGTCGGCCGGGAACAGGGCGAACCGCGCCAAGGCCAGGAGGTCGTCGAAGACGATGTGCTCGGAGAGCGCAAGCCGGTCGGCGCCGGCCACCGGGACCTTGGCGTGCTTGAGGGCGCGCAGGATCTCCTCGAACAGCGCCCCACGCTTGCGGACCAGGATCAGCACGTCGCCGAAGCGGGCTGGCCGCCACCCATCTCGGTCCGTCACCCGGTCGCCCCGCGTCACCAGCGCCTCGATCTCGCAGGCGATGTGGCGCGCCAGCCGCTTGTTGGCGCTGCCCTCGGCCTCCAGGTCGAGCGGCGCCGTCCAGGCGTCGCGCTCTTCGCCCTTCACCTCCCGTTCCAATGGCCAGAGATCAACGCAGCCGCGCTCGCCCTCGCGCATCGCCACATGCCGCAGCGCTTCGACGCCAGGCGGCACGCCGGTGGTGAAGACCGCATCGACGAAGTCCAGCACCTCGACCGTCGAGCGCCAGGAGGAGGTCAGAGGCACCCGTCGGCCGCGCCGTTCCGCCGCCTCGATCTCGGCGATGTAGCGGTCGGTCTCCAAGTGCAAACGCTCAGGATCGGCGCCCTGGAACGAGTAGATCGACTGCTTGTCGTCGCCGACCACGAACAGGGTGCGATCCAGAGGCCGGGGCTTGCCGTCGACCCCGGCGCCCGCGAAGAACTCGCCCGTCAGCGCGCGGACGATGTCCCATTGATCCGGCGCGGTGTCCTGCGCCTCGTCGACCAGGATGTGGTCGATGCCGCCATCGAGCTTGAACAGCACCCAGGCCGCGGCCGGGCGGCTGGCCAACAGGGCCTTGGTCTTCTCGATCAGGTCGGCGAAATCGAGCGCGCCGGCGGAGGTCTTCTCGATGCGATAGGACGCCAGGTAGGCCTCGGCCAGGACCAGGGCGTCGAGCGTTTCCAAGGCGACACGGGCGCCGCGCACGCGCTCGCGGACGACGGCCAGGCGGTCCTGTTCCTCCAACAGCCCCTGGCGGAGGTCTTCGCGGGCCTTGAGGCCGGAAGTCTTGAACACCCAGGTCGCCGGCGTGCCCTCGCCCTTTTCGGTGAACAGGGCGTCGAGCGCGGCGGCCAGGGTGGCGGCCGGGTCGGCGGCCACCGCGGAGAGTTTCGCAGCGCACTTCTGGTCGGTCGCCGTGCCGGCGTTCAGCACATGGGCGGCGTCCCGCCAAAGACCGCGCGGCAGGGCCGCCATCGCCTCGGCCTCCAGCGCCTCCGGGTCCCGCCCGGGCGCGGCCCCGCAGGCGTCCCAGACCCAGGCGGCCGCGCCGTCGTAACCGCCGCGCGCGGCGAAGAAGGCGGCCAGCGCCGCGCGCCGCGCCTCGAAGCCCAGGAACATCGACTGGAAGGACGCGAAGTCCAGAGCCACCGAGAACCGGGCATAGGCCTCGGCCACTCGGCCCTCGCCGGTGAGCGCATGCCGCGCCACGGCCTTGCGAGCCTCGTCGGCGATGGCAGACGCCGCGGCGTCGTCCATGACCCGGAAGCCCGGCGAGACGCCCGCTTCCAGCGGAAAGCGCCGCAGCAGCTTTTCGCAGAAGGCGTGGATGGTCTGGATCTTCAGCCCGCCGGGCGTCTCAAGGGCGCGGGCGAAGAGGGCGCGGGCCTCCGACAGACGGCGCGTATCGAAGTCGCCCGGCCCGTCGAGGCTGAGCGGCCCCTCCAGTTTGACGAGCTCGCGCGTCAGGGCCTCGTCACCCATTACCGACCAGTCGCCGAGGCGGCCGAACAGACGCCGCTGCATCTCGGCGGAGGCCGCCTTGGTGTAGGTGACGCAGAGCACCTTTTCGGGGTCGACGCGGGCCAGCAACAGGCGCGCCACCCGGTCGATCAGGGTCTTGGTCTTGCCGGACCCGGCGTTGGCCGTGACGAAGGCCGAGATCGCCGGATTGGCCGCGATCTGCTGCGGATCGTCGTGCGAGAGCGCGCTCATCCGGCTTCGCTCCCGGCGGGGCTACGCAGGATCGCGATGCGTCCTCCGAAACCTTGGGGAAGGAGGGTCATTCGTCGCCCTCCTCGCCGCTCGTCGACCATTCGAACACGCGGGCCAGATGGTCGTAGTCACTGGCGTACTGGTGGACGAACTGTGGGGCGGTGCGCGAAACGAACGGCTGCTCGGGGTCCCAATAGCGGGCGATCAGGGTTTTCAGGCCCTCCAGGGCCTGTTCGGCGGCCGCGTGGCTCTCGTCGCCGGCGGTGGCGCGGACCTCTTCCTTGCCGGCGGGCTTGCGGCCGGTGATCTCGAGATAGGTGAGCTCGCCGGGCCTCAGCGGGCCTAGGTCGGCGAAGCCGCCATGCGCCAGGATCGCCGCGCTCAGCGTCAGCTGCGGCGAGAAGCCCGTGTCGACCACCTTCTGCGATGGCGCCTTGCCGGTTTTGTAGTCGAGGATGTGGCCGAAGCCTTCGGGATCGACCTCGATGCGGTCCGCCTTGGCGGAGAGCCTGAAGGGCCGGCCCTCGATCTGGACCACAAGGTCGCCGGTCTTCTCCACGTGGATGCCGCGCCCGTCGCCCCGGCGCCGCGTCTCCAACTCGGCGACCCAGGCGGCGGCTTCGCGGGCCAGCGCCGCCTCGCGGGCCAGCGCCTCGTGCGGCATCCCGGCCCGTTCCAGCTCCTCAAGGTAGAAGCCCTCGAAGATCCGCGCGGCGTCCGGCGGGATCTCGCCGGGGTGATCCAGGGCAAAGCGTTCGAAGGCCGCGTGGATCGCGACGCCGCGGGCGCGCGCATCCACCGGCTCGTCGGGGCGGTCCAGGGCCCTGAGCTTGAGGATATCCCGCGCCCAGACCGAATAGGGGTCGCGGGTCAGGCTCTCGACGCGGGTCACGAACAGGGCCGTCGGCCGGTCGCCGGCCGGCGGGACCGGCGCCGGGCGCTTGGCGGGCGCATAGTCGGCCGGCGCGTCGAGTCCGCGGGCCCAATCCAGCGCCTCCGGCCGGCCGGGGATCGCGACGCCGGCGCCCTTGGCGAGCGTCTCCAGCCGCCAGAGCCAACGCGACTTCACCGAGGGCGCGCCGTCGCGGCGCTCGGAATGCAGCAGGATCACCTCAGGCGCGCACGCCGCCTGGGCGAAGTCGTGGGCGGCCAGGCCCACGCGCCGCTCCGGCGGCGGCAGGCCCAGGGTCTCGCGCATGGGGCGCGACAGGAACGGATCCAGCGGCGCGCCGCGCGGCCAGACGCCTTCTTCCAGGCCGGCCACGATCAGCCGATCGGCGCGCACCAGGCGGGCCTCGATGGCGCCCAGGATGCGCAGGCGTGGATGGGTGGCGCCGCCGCTGCGAATGGTCTCGCCCTCCATCAGCCGCTCCAGCAGATCGGCAAAACCTCGGGGGCTCGCTGGGGGCAGGCCGCGGCCCTCGGTGATCAGGCCGGCCAATAGTCGGCTCATGGCCTCGCCGCCGTGGCCGCTCCAAAGGCCGCCCGTATCGCCGTCATGGTCGGCGGCCAGCGCCTCCATCGCCGTGGCGACCGCCCGGGCGAACTCCGCGGGCGCGGCCGCCTCGCGGGGCAGTTCTGAGAGAATGGCCTCTAGTCTTGCGGCCAGGGCGGCGGCGTCCGGCTGCTCGGTCAGCTTCGTGTTCAGCCCGCGCCAGCTCCAAGGCCGCGCGCCCCGCAGGCCATGGCGCTCCAGGGCTTCCGGATCGCCCAGCCGGACATAGGGGTGCTTGAGGACGCCCAGCAGGGTGATCGGGTTCAGCGGATCGACCGCTGCGCGCGCGACCAGGCCGGCCAGCGCGCCGCAGGGACAGCCGGCCAGGGTCTCGCCGGCCGAGTTGTCGGGAACCACGCCCCAGCGGGCCAGTTTGGCGGCGACGCGGCGGGCCAGCGCCTGGTCGGGCGCCACCAGGGCCGCGGTGCGGTCCGGCGTCGCCAGGGCCTCGCGCAGCAGCAGGGCGGCCACCGTCGCGGCCTCCTCGTCCGAGCGCGCGCTGACCAGGGAAAGCCCCTCCAGGCCAAACCCCACACCGTTGACGACCGCGCCGTCCTCCTCGGTATTGAGGCCTTCGATGATCCGCAGCCAGTCGGCGGTCCGCTCGGGCGGCCGCAGCGCCTCGTTGATCACCCGCTGTCGCCAGCGGCCGCGCGCCGAGGCGCCTTTGGAAGCGGGCCAGGTCTCCACCTGGTCACGACCGGCGCCAGCCTTGTCCAACAGGCGCTTCATAGCGCCTTGCGGGTGCTGCTCGCCAACCTCGGCCCAGGCCTCGTCCGACAGCGCCTCGTCCAGGCCGGGGAGCACCACACAGCCCTGCGGCGCCTCGGCGATCACTTTCAGCAGAGCCGCGGTCGCCGGCGCCGTTCCAGTGGAGCCCGCAGCCACCAGCACGCCGCGCGGGGGATGATCGGTCCAAGCCTGGGCCAGGCGCCGCAGCAGCCGCACGCGCCGCTCGCTGACATCGATGACGCCCAGCGCCGCCAGCCGCTTGGGCCATTCGGTGAGGGCCATCTCCAGGAACCGGCGCGAGACCCGCCAGTGGTCGGCGAGGTCGGCCTCGACGAGGCCGACCAGCTTTTCGAACGGCTCCAGTTCCTCGATCTGCCGACTGTCGAGGAAGCCGCCCAGCGCGTCGGCCATCTCCAGCGCCGAGGCCGCGGTCAAGTCGCGGCCTTCGAGCAGGTCCCAATGGTCGGCCACCAGGCGGGTGAGTTCGAACCTTCGCCTCAAGGGCTCGATCGCGGCGGGCAGGTCGAGCGCCAGATCTCCCGGCTCGAACGGCGGCTCGCCTTCGTCGAGGTCGCCCAGCGGCCGCATCTGCGGCGGCAGCACGGCGCGGCCTTCCGCGGCGGTCACGAAGGCGTCGGCGAGCGCGCGGGCGCCGCGGCGCGTGGGCGTCAGCACGATGGCTTGCGAGAGCGCCTCGGGGCCGAGCGGGCCCAGCGCCTCGTGCAGGCCCCGCGCCAGATCCTGCGCGAACGGCCGGTAGGCTGGGATCGTGTACCAGCGCGGACCGGCTCGTTCGAAGAAGCTGGTCACCCCGATCGGGCTCCAAGGCGCGTTTCGGCCGCCTCGCGTGCGGCGGGATCGCCGACGTGCATCCAGTAGGCGTCCATCACCGTCCCATACAGTCGGCCCTCGCCCTGCAGCCGATGCCAGGTGGGATAGATCGAAAAGGCCCCGGCGCGCGGCTGATCGTCGAGGATCTGGGGCTTGAGGATGCCGAAACCGACGTTGGCGAATGGCGTCACCACATCAGGCGAGATGGAGTGGGTCAGGCGGCCTTCGGCGTCCATCAGGAAGCCCTGCGGCCCCTCGAAGCCAGTTCCATTGCCGCGCGCCACGAGCAACAGCAGGAGGTCCATGCGCGCCGGGTCCCAGGCGGCCTTCAGCGCCTCCAGCACCGGCGTCGCGCCATCGATCCACAGGGAGTCGATGTTGGCCACGAAGATCGGGTCATCGCCCAGGAGCGCCCGCGCATGCTGGATGCCGCCGCCGGAATCCAGCAGCCCGGCGCGCTCGTCGGAGATCAGGATCTCCAGGTCGGTGCGGCCTTTCAGATGCGCCTCCACCTGGTCGGCGAAGTGGTGGACGTTGACCACCGCGCGAGTGACGCCGGCCGCCGCCAGCTTGTCCAGCACCCGGTCGAGCAGGCTTCGGCCGGCTACCGGGATCAGCGCCTTGGGCGCCGCGTCGGTCAGCGGCCGCATGCGGGTGCCAAGGCCCGCGGCCAGCACCATGGCGGTCCTGATTTTGCCGCTCACGCCCGCGCCTCAGCGGGAACGAAGACGTCGAACCAGCGCTTCAGGCCGGCCAGCGCCGGGTCGGTGAGGTTGCGTTCGAGGTAGCGCCAGGTGCGCGGCATGAAGGCCTTGTACTGCGCCCGGCCGAGCAGCGCCTGGCGCGCGAACACCCGGCCGAGAATCCGCGCGGCGTTGGAGCTGGCGAGCGCCCGGTACTCGGCGCGGAAGGCGTCGGGGTCGAGCCGGGGCCGGGCGTCCAGATAGCGCGCCAGCATGGCGGCCTCGAGTTCAGGCGACACGTCGCGCCGCGCGTCCTGCAACAGGTGCGTCAGGTCCCAGGCCGGGTGGGCGCGCAGGGCGTCCTGGAAGTCCAGCAGGCCAACGCGGGCCGCGCCCTTGCGCTCAGGCAGCCAGAGGAGGTTCTGGGCGTGGTAGTCGCGATGGCAGAAGACCGTGGCGCCCGCCTCGCCGCGCACCCAGACCGGCGCCCAGAGCGCGTCCCACTCGGCGACGGCGTCGCGGCTGAAGGCCGGGATGCCCGCGAACTGCGGCCACCATTCCAGGAAGGTGTCGGTGGCGACCTTCAGGGCGAGCGTGTCGTAGGTCAGCAGCGGCCAGGTGAGGCCCTGCGCCTGCAGCAGGTCCGGCGGGCGTTGATCGTGCAACTGGACCTGCACGTCCACGGCGGCTTCGTAGAGCGGGCCCTCCGGCTCGCCCTGCGCGATCAGGGTGGCGAACAGGCCGTCGCCCAGGTCCTCCAGCACGGCGAGGCCGGCCTCGACATCGAAGGCCACGATCCGCGGCGCCGAGAGGCCGTGGTCGCGCAGGTAGTCGGCGGTGGTGACGAAGGCGGCGATCGAGCCGGCCGCCAGCCGCGCGGCGGCATTGTAGCCCAGCGCCATGCGCTCAGCGTCGCTCGCCAGGGGCGGACAGATCGGCGTTTCCAGCACCGGCGGCTGGTCCATCAGGATCAGCGGCGCTCCGCCCGCCGGATAGAGCCGGGCATAGGAGCGCGTCGAGGCGTCGCCGGCCAGCGGCTCGCGCCGCGCCTGCGCCAGGCCGTGCTCGCCGAGGAACCGCGCCTTCGCCGCCTCCCGCTCAGGGTTCAACCGGTCTTCCTTCCCACGCGCCATAGGATGTCAGCCGCGCGCGGCGGCCGGACCCCTCCAGCGAAATCTCTACATCGAGTCGATCCGGCGGAAGCCGCCCATCCAGCCGTTCGCCGAGGCGTTCTGGCCACTCGATCACCGCCGCCCCGTCCTCCAGGGCTTCGTCGAGCCCGATCTCATAGGCTTCGTCCGGATCGGTCAGCCGGTAGAGGTCGAAATGGGCGATCTTCAGGCCCCGGCCTTCGTAGAACTGCACCAGGGTGAAGGTCGGCGAGGGCACGTCCTCTTCGGGGCCGGTCAGTTCGCGGATCAGGGCGCGCGCCAGGGTCGACTTGCCGGCCCCCAGCGGACCCGACAGGCACACCGCCTCTCCGGCCTTGAGCGCGCGCGCGATCGCCGCGCCGAGCCGCGCGGTCGCCGCCTCATCAGCCAGGATCACGGCGCCAGGATCATGCGAAGGGCCGATCCGGGTCGGAAGGCAGAACGCGTTCCACATAGGCCTTCAGCTGCAGGATGGCGTCGGCCGCCTCGTCGTCGAGAGCCTGCGACGGGATCGCCGCGCCGATGGTCAGCGCATAGGCGCGGCCCTGCTTGTTCAGGAACTCATGGAAGAGCGTCATGTCCCGCAGTTCGTTGGAGAACCGGTTGAAGAAGTGGAACAGGCCCGACCAGGGCCCGCTCACGTGGATCGGCACGACCGGGGTCTCGTATTTGCGCGCCAGCGAGGCCGCAGAGGGCTGCCAGGGCGGGTCGCTGAGCAGGCCGTCCGGCTGGCGGCGCGCCAGGCGACCGGCCGGGAAGATCACCAGCAGGCGCTCGGCCTCCATAGCCTCTCGAGTCAAGATCAGGGTCTCGCGGGTCCGCTCGCGCGTGCGCTTGGCCTCGACCCATTCCACGGGGATCAGCACGTCGGAAAAGCGGGGCGAAACGCGGTGCGCGTCGGAGTTGGCGTAGAAGCAGAGGTCAGGGCGGATCGGCTTCAAGGCGTCATAGACCGCGATGCCGTCGGCGATGCCGGTGGGATGGTTGCAGACCACGATCGCGCGCCCGGTTCGCGGAATGTGCGCCAGGCCCCGGGCGGTGACCTGAAGCTGCAGCAGTTGCGAGATGTGGTCGAGCGCCGCGCCGCCGGGCAGGCCCTGGATCGCGTCGGCCATCCTGACGGCCTTGCGGTAGTCCAGCAGGCGATAGAGCAGGGGCCGCACCATCGGCCAGATGGGCGAGGCGGCCAGCTTCGGCGCCCGCTCGGCGATCAGCACATCGATGATGTGATCCCGCGGCCGCGCGGGGCTCAGCGTGTGGGCGGGCGAGGCGACCGTCATGACGCGAGGATGCGCTGGGCCGGGTGGCCTCGGCAAGCCGCGGTTGGACCCTAGGCGAGGAGGTCGATGATCAGACCGATGCCCGATGGAGGCTTGGCCCTGGGTTGCGAGCCCGGGTCCGCGGCCTCCGCCGACGCATCGCGCCCCTTCACCGCGCCGACCTGCGGCACAGGCTGGATCGGCGTGTAGACGACCGGAACGGGGATGGATGACAGCTGCAACGCGGTCTCTGGCCTGTTGAACGCGCCGCCAGACTAGGGTCCGGACCTTAAAGGATCATGAGCCGGGTTTGCGTCGGCGCGCCGAAGGGCTAAATGCCTCGCCATGCGAAACATCACCCACTTCATCGACGGCGTGTCCGTCGCCGGAACCAGCGGCCATTTCGGCGACATCTTCAATCCCAACACCGGCGAGGTGCAGGCCAAGGTGGCGCTGGCCAGCCTGAATGAGGTCGACACCGCCGTGCAATCGGCGGTCCGGGCGCAGCAGCACTGGGCGCTGGTCAATCCGCAGCGCCGCGCGCGGGTGATGTTCGACTTCAAGCGTCTCGTCGAAGCCAACATGAACGAGCTGGCCGAAATGCTCTCCTCCGAGCACGGCAAGGTGATCGCCGACTCCAAGGGCGACATCCAGCGGGGCCTGGAGGTCATCGAGTTCGCCTGCGGCATCCCCCACGCGCTGAAGGGTGAATACACCGAAGGCGCCGGCCCGGGCATCGACGTCTATTCCATGCGCCAGCCGCTGGGCGTCTGCGCGGGCATCACGCCCTTCAACTTCCCGGCGATGATCCCGATGTGGATGTTCGGCATCTCCATCGCGGTGGGCAACACCTTCATCCTGAAGCCCTCGGAGAAGGACCCCTCGGTCCCCGTGCGCCTGGGCGAACTGATGATGGAGGCCGGCGCGCCCAAGGGCGTGCTGAACGTGGTGCACGGCGACAAGACTGCCGTCGACGCCATCCTCGACCATCCGGACATCAAGGCGGTCAGCTTCGTCGGTTCGTCGGACATCGCCCACTACGTCTATTCGCGCGGCACCCAGGCCGGTAAGCGCGTCCAGGCCATGGGCGGCGCCAAGAACCACGGCATCGTCATGCCCGACGCCGACCTCGACCAGGCGGTGAAGGACATCTCCGGCGCCGCCTTCGGCTCGGCCGGCGAGCGCTGCATGGCGCTGCCGGTGGTCGTGCCGGTGGGCGCCAAGACGGCGGAAGCCTTCCGCGAGAAGATGCTGGCCGAGATCGAGACCCTGAAGGTGGGGATCTCCACCGACGCGGCGGCCCAGTACGGCCCGGTGGTGACCGCCGCACACCGCCGCAAGATCTCCGACTACATCCAGCTGGGCGTCGAGGAAGGCGCCGAACTGGTGGTCGACGGCCGCGGCTTCTCCCTGCAGGGCTACGACAAGGGCTTCTTCATCGGCCCCTCGATGTTCGACCACGTGAAGACCCCGATGCGCACCTATCAGGAGGAGATCTTCGGTCCCGTCCTGCAGATGGTCCGCGCTGAGAGCTTCGAGGAAGCGGTCGCGCTGCCGTCCAAGCACCAGTACGGCAACGGCGTCGCGATCTTCACCCGCAACGGCCGCGCGGCGCGCGAGTTCGCCAGCCGCGTCAACGTCGGCATGGTCGGCATCAATGTGCCGATCCCGGTGCCGGTGGCCTACCACTCCTTCGGCGGCTGGAAGCGCTCGGCTTTCGGCGACACCAACCAGCACGGGATGGAGGGTGTGCGCTTCTACACCAAGGTGAAGACCATCACCGCCCGCTGGCCGGAAGGCGCCACCGAAGACTCGGCCTTCATCATCCCGACGATGCAGTGATCAGCGCCGGCTGATCTGGTCCTTGGTGGCGGCGCGGGTCTTGCGGCCGGGTCCGCTCAGCTCATCGGTCTTGCGGCCGCGGGTGGCGTGGTTGGCGGAGTAGGCGGCGCCTTCGTCGGCGGGCTGGCCCCACTCCTCCCGCGGATCGGCTTGCTCGATCAGCGCCGGATCGACCTTCGGCTCGCGCTGGGCGTCGAGCTCCCGCTGGCCCACGCCCAGCCCCTGCTCGAGTTCGCGGGTCACCTCAGCCGGGGTGGGATCGAAGCTGCGGGTATCGTCGGTCCCGGTCTTGTTCGCCATGGGGAGGTCTCCTTGCTGAGTGGGCTCTTTCCAACCCCTGGGGCCCCCGCCTGTTCCTTGGGCCTGTTCCTTGCGCATCGCGAGCGTCGCCGTTAGGCCGGGGCCATGGCCTCCGCGCTGCAAGCCGCCTACGACGCCCGCCTGGCCAAGGGCGAAATCCGGCCGGACCCGGCGCAGGCCGAGGGCCTGCGCGCCCTGCTGCGCCTGGAGGCCGACCTGGCGACCGTGGCGCGCGGCGGCTTGAAGGGCATGTTCCGCAAGCCGGAGAGCCAGCGCGGGGTCTATCTCTGGGGTCCCGTCGGGCGCGGCAAGTCGATGCTCATGGACCTGTTCTTTGAGACGGTCCGGTTCGGGAACAAGCGCCGCACCCACTTCCACGTCTTCATGGGCGAGATCCACCGGCTGATCGGCGAGTGGCGGGCCGGCGATCAGGCCGCGCGCAAGGCCCGCTTCGGCCAGCACAAGGGCGACGACCCGATCGTCCCGGTGGCCGATCTGGTGGCCGAGGGCGCGCGCCTCCTCTGTTTCGACGAGTTTCAGGTCACCGACATCGCCGACGCGATGATCCTGGGGCGGCTGTTCGAAGCTTTGTTCGCGCGTGGCGTGACGCTGGTGGCGACCTCCAACCGCCATCCGGACACGCTCTACAAGGATGGTATCAACCGCCAGCTGTTCCTGCCGTTCATCGCCCTGCTGAAACGCCGGATGGAGGTGGTGACGGTGGCCGGCGGCCACGACTATCGCCTCGACCGGCTGCGGGCGGCCGGCACCTGGTTCTCGCCGGACGATCCGGACAATCAGCGCAGCTTCGACGCGCTGTGGCGCGACATGCTGGGCGGCGAGGACGAGGTGGGCGCCACCCTGGAGGTGCTCGGCCGCAAGATCATGCTGCCGCACGCCTTCGGCGGTCAGGTGCGGGCGAGTTTCGCGAGCCTCTGCTCGGTGGCGCTCGGCCCCAACGACTATGTGGCGCTGGCCGCTGAGTTCCACACCGTGTTCCTGGAGGCCGTGCCGAAGCTGACCCCCGCGCGCCGCGAGGAGGCCCGCCGCTTCGTCATCCTGATTGACGCCCTCTACGAGGCCCACACGCGCCTGATCGTGCTGGCGCAGGCCCAGCCCGCCCAGCTGTACCCGGCCGGCGACGGCGCCTTCGAGTTCGAGCGCACCGCCTCGCGGCTCGAGGAGATGCGCTCCGCCGACTGGCTCACCGAGGACGCCGATTGATCTTTGCCGGGCGTTCCTGTCAAAAATGTTCAGTGGCCAAGCTCGGCCGCGGCCCCTAGCGTCGCGCCTTCGCTTGGGGGAAGCGGCAAGGGCGGTGGGGCAATGACGGCGTCCAGCTTAGGTCAATCGTCCCGCCGCCTGGCGCGCCCGCCTTTCGCGCCCAGCCATCCCTGGGATCGCAACTTTTTCCTGCTCTACGTGGGCCTGGCCTGGCTCGGCATCCTTTCGGGGTTCGTGCCGGAGATCGTCCACCACGTGTCGGCCCACGAGAAGGCGTTCCCGCTGATCGTGCATTTCCACGCCGTGGTCTTCATGGGCTGGCTCGCGCTGTTCAGCGTCCAGGTGCTGCTGATCCGCACCAGGCGCCCGGCGCTCCACCGGAAGCTGGGCTTCCTCATGCTGGGTCTGGCGGCGATCATGATGGTGCTGGGCCCAGCGACGGCGCTGATCGCCGACCACGGCAAGATCGGCACGCCGGAGGACGACCCCGGGTTCCTGGCGATCCAGTTCACCGACATTCTCGCCTTCGTCGGCCTGCTGAGTGCGGCGGTCGTGTTCCGTCACACGCCGCCGGTCCATAAGCGGTTGGTGCTGATGGCGACGGTCTACATCATCGACGCCGGGTTCGCGCGCTGGCTTGGAGGCGCGTTCCACAGTCTGCTGGGCGATGCGCCCTATTCCGCCTGGGCCTCGGCCTATGGCGGGACGACGTTGCTGTTCCTCGGCATCGGCCTCTACGACCTGATCACGCGCCGCCGTCTGCACCCCGCCTACCTCGCGGGCCTCGTCTGGGTCGTGGCGATGGAAATCACGGCGCTCGCGCTTTACGTCACGCCGGCCTGGAAGACCTTGGCCGCAAGCTGGATCGCCGCGGCCTAGGCCTGAAGGCTCTCCACCAGCGCCTTGGCGTAAGGGCGCAGTTCGGCGCCGGCGCGGACCACGATGGTCAGCTCGCGGATCGCCCAGTCGTCGGCCAGATCGGTGACCGCCAGCGCCATGGTCTTCACCGCCCGAGCCGCGGTGGTGGCCGGCACGACGCCGACGCCCACGCCGCATTCCACCAGCCGGCAGACCGCGTCGAAGCTGCGCAGCTGGACGCGCAGCCGCAGCGGCTTGCCCTCGCGCGCCGCCTTGCCGACCAGGAACCGCTGCAGGGAGCTCGAACGCTCCAGCCCCACCTGGTCGTAGTCCAGCGCTTGCGCGAAGCCGACGGGCCCGCGCCCAGACAGTGGGTGACCCTTCGCGGTCACCACCACGAAGCGGTCGGAGCGGAATGGGTAGGTGGTCAGCGCGCCGACATCGACGGTGCCGGCGACGATGCCGACGTCGGCGGCGCCTTCAGCGACCAGGCCGACGATCTCGTCGGAGAGCCGCTCCTCCAGGTCGACGCTGACCTGCGGGTGGTCGGCGAGGAAGGCTGACAAGGCCTCGGGCAGGAATTCGGTGAGCGCGTTGGTGTTGGCGAGCAGGCGCACCTCGCCCGAAAAACCGCCGGCAAACGCGCTGAGGTCCTCTTTCAGCCGCGCGCTCTGCGCCAGCATCGCTCGGGCGTGCTTCAACAGCGTGCGGCCGGCCTCGGTGGGCGTGACCCCCTGCCGCGAACGGATCAGCAGCGGCGCGCCCAGGGCGTCTTCCATGCCGCGGATGCGCGTGGAGGCGGCCGCGAGCGCCAGCGCGCTCCTTTCCGCGCCGGCGGTGATCGAGCCCGCGTCGGCCACGTCGCAGAACAGTCGCAAGTCCGTGAGATCGAAGCGCATCCTTCGCCTTTCGCGAAGGAAGACTACAGGAATTGCGCATTGTGTCAGCTTAGATGCTCAGGCGATGCTTCGTCTCTGGCGAATTCAATTCGAGCGGGAAGCGCCGCCATGCCCATCTTGCTGATGGAACCGACGAATCCGCCGCGATTCTGCGTCGCGGGCTTCGTTGACACCCCCTGCGCGGCGCTTAAGACTTTCGGCTTGGGACAGGGGACGGACGGGGCAGACGCATGACGGAAGCTTCCAGCACGCCGCGCGAGCGGCCGGTTTCGCCACATCTCGTCACAGGCGGCCTAGGCTCGCCGCTCCTCTGGCGCTGGCACATCACCATGTGGACCTCGATCCTGCATCGGGCGACCGGCGTGGCGCTCTATGTGGGCGGTCTGATCGTGGCGGCCTGGGCGATCTCCCTTGCGGAGGGCCCCGACGCCTACGCCGCCTTCAAGGGCCTGCTGGGCTCGATCCCCGGCAAGGTCGTGATGCTCGGCCTGACCGCCAGCGTCTTCTTCCACCTGGCGAGCGGCGTGCGCCACCTGATCTGGGACTCGGGCCGCGCCTTCGACGTCAAGTCGGCCAACGCCGGCTCGGTGGTGATCTTCGCCTTCGCCGTGGCCGCGACGCTCGCGGTCTGGGGCATCGCCAGCATGACGGGAGCGCTCTGATGGTCAGCTATCGCACGCCGCTCGGCCAGGCGCGCGGCCTGGGCTCGGCCAAGCATGGCGCCAGCCACTGGGTCGCCGAAAAGGTCAGCGCCATCGCGCTCGTCCCGCTGGTGATCTGGATGGTCTACGCCGTCCTGCAGCTCGCCGCCGGCGACTATGGTTTCGCGGTCCACTGGATCCAGAGCCCGCTGAACGCCACCCTGGTGGTGCTGACCCTGGCGATCAGCTTCTGGCACATGCATGCCGGCCTGCGGGTCGTGGTCGAGGACTACATCCACAAGACGCTCACCAAGTCGGCGCTGCTGCTCATCAACCTCTTCGTCTGCGGCCTCGCGGGCGCGCTGGCGATCTTCTCGATCCTCAAGGTCGCGCTCGGCGCCGGCGTTCTGGGAGCCTGAGATCACCATGGCGACCTACAATTTCATCGATCACAAGTACGACGTCGTCGTGGTGGGCGCGGGCGGCTCTGGCCTCCGGGCGGCGCTCGGCTGCGCCGCGGCGGGCCTGAAGACCGCCTGCATCTCCAAGGTCTTCCCGACGCGCTCGCACACGGTTGCGGCGCAGGGCGGCATCTCGGCCAGCCTTGGCAACATGGGCGAGGATGACTGGCGCTGGCACATGTACGACACCGTCAAGGGGTCGGACTGGCTGGGCGACCAGGACGCCATCGAATACCTGGTCAGGAATGCCCCGGCCGCGGTCTATGAGCTGGAGCACTGGGGCGTGCCGTTCTCGCGGACCGAGGAGGGCAAGATCTACCAGCGGGCCTTCGGCGGCATGACCCGCAACTTCGGCGAGGCGCCGATCCAGCGGACTTGCGCGGCGGCCGACCGCACCGGCCACGCCATGCTGCACACCATGTACGGCCAGGCCTTGGCCAAGAAGACCGAGTTCTTCATCGAGTTCTTCGCGCTCGATCTGATCATGGACGAGGGCGTCTGCCGTGGCGTCACCGCCTGGAAACTCGACGACGGCACCCTGCACCGCTTCCAGGCGCAGCAGGTGATCCTGGCGACCGGCGGCTATGGCCGAGCCTATTTCTCCTGCACCAGCGCCCACACCTGCACGGGCGATGGCGGCGGCATGGCGCTGCGCGCAGGCCTGCCCCTGCAGGACATGGAGTTCGTGCAGTTCCACCCCACCGGCATCTATGGCTCCGGCTGCCTGATCACGGAAGGCGCGCGTGGCGAGGGCGGCTATCTGACCAATTCCGAGGGCGAGCGGTTCATGGAGCGCTATGCGCCCACCGTGAAAGACCTGGCGCCCCGCGACATGGTCAGCCGCGCCATGACCATCGAGATCCGCGAAGGCCGCGGCGTCGGTCCGAAGAAGGACCACATCAACCTGCACCTGGACCACCTGGACCCCAAGGTGCTGCACGAGCGGCTGCCGGGGATTTCGGAGAGCGCCCGCATCTTCGCCGGCGTCGACGTCACCAAGGAGCCGATCCCGGTGCTGCCGACCGTGCACTACAACATGGGCGGCGTGCCGACGAACTTCTACTCCGAGGTGGTGACCAAGGCCGGCCGGAACGCCGAGAGCGTGGTGCCGGGCCTGATGGCGGTGGGCGAGGCGGCCTGCGTCAGCGTGCACGGCGCCAATCGCCTGGGCTCCAACTCGCTGATCGACCTGGTGGTGTTCGGCCGCTCGGCGGCGCTGCGCTGCGCCGACACCATCAAGGCCGGCGCGACCCAGGTCGAGCTGAAGCCGGCCATGACCGACGGCCACCTGGCGCGCTTCGACCGCTTCCGCAACGCGTCGGGCAAGACCTCGACCGCGGCGCTGCGGCTCGAGATGCAGCGGGCCATGCAGGAGGACGCCGCGGTCTTCCGGGAAGGCAAGAGCCTGACCTCCGGCGTCAAGCGGCTCGAGGCGGTGCAGAAGAAGCGCAAGGACCTCTCGGTCGCCGACAGAGGCATGATCTGGAACACCGACCTGATGGAGACCCTTGAGCTCGACAATCTGGTGGGCCAGGCGGTCGTCACGGTGGTCGGTGCGGCGAACCGCCAGGAGAGCCGCGGCGCCCACGCCCGCGAGGACTTCGCCAGCCGCGACGACAAGATCTGGATGAAGCACACGCTCACCTGGTTCGACGACGCCACGGGCAAGGTGAAAATCGACTACCGGCCGGTGCACGACTTCACCATGACCAACGACATTGCTCCGATCCCGCCCAAGGCGCGGGTCTACTGAGGTCCGACGTGGACGGGTCCCTACCTTCCGCCGAGGCGATCCACTGGTTCCATTCCCACGCCTTCGCGGATGGGGAGACGACCCAGGGCGATAAGCCGGCCGAGACGCTGCGCAAGGAGGCCGAGGTGGTCTTCCGCCACCCCGTGGCCGGCAAGCGCGTGCTCGATATCGGGGCCTGGGACGGCTTCTTCTCGTTCGAGGCGGAGCGCCGCGGCGCGGCCCGGGTGCTGGCCACCGACCACTTCTGCTGGTCGGGCGCGGGCTGGGGCACCAAGGCCGGGTTCGACTACGCCCACGCCAAGCTCGGGTCGCGGGTCGAAACGCTGGACATCGACGTGCCGCAGATCTCCCGCGAGACGGTGGGGACCTTCGACGTCGTGCTGTTCCTGGGCGTGCTCTACCACGTCAAGGACCCGTTCAGCTGCCTGGAGCGGGTCGCCTCGGTGACCGGCGAAATGATGGTGCTGGAGACCGAAACGGCCCTCGACGTCCTGCCGTGGCCGGTGATGCGCTACTACGAAGGCGCCGAGCTCAACAACGACCCCACCAATTTCTGGGCCCCCAACCAGCGCGCGCTCAAGGCCATGCTGCGGGACATCGGCTTCCGCCGCTTCGAGATCGTCACCCACCCCCTGCTGAAGCCCAACTGGAAGCGAACCCGCGTGGTGATGCATGCCTGGCGCTGACAGCAGGACCCTGGTGCGCGACACCGACGCCGACTGGCGCGAGCTGGGCCAGAAGAACCCCTATTGGGCGGTGCTGAGTCACCCCGACTTCCTGGCCGAGAACATCACCCCCGAGCGCGTCGAGATGTTCTACGCCTCGGGCGAGCCCTACATCGACGAGGTGGTGTCCGGGCTGGAAAAGACCACGGGCGCCAGGCCGTCGGGCCGTGCGCTCGACTTCGGCTGCGGTGTCGGGCGGCTCGCGGAAGCCATGACCCGCTACGCCGACCAGGTGACCGGCGTCGACATCTCGCCCGGCATGCTGGCGATCGCCCGCGCGCGCGGCGGTGCGGTGACCTACGCCGACACGATTCCCACCGGTCCGTTCGATTGGATCAACAGCTTCATCGTCTTCCAGCACATCCCGCCGGAACGGGGCGAGCAGATCATCGAGGAGCTGCTGAGCAAGCTCGCGATGGGCGGCATGGTCAGCCTGCAGATCACCGCCTGGCGCGACAAGAACCGCGAATGGCCGAAGGACGACGAGACGGTCACCGGCTTCTTCCGCAAGAAGATCAAGGGTGACCGGCTGCTGAGCCTGCCGGTCGGTCACATCCACATGTACGACTACGACCTGTCGCGGATCGTGCGCCTGCTGAACCTGGCCGGCGTCGAGGAGATGCGGCTCGTCCACACCAACCACGACGGCCACCACGGGGCCATCATCCTGGGGCGCAAGACCGCGCCCGCCGCCGATTCCTAGGGACCAACGCCATGGTTGAACTTGTCCTGCCGAAGAACTCCCGGGTCACCAAAGGCCACCACCATCCGGCCGCCGAGGGCGCCAAGAAGACCAAGACCTTCAAGGTCTACCGCTACGATCCCGAGGGGACCGAGAACCCTCGCTGGGACACCTACGACGTCGACGTCGAGGCCTGCGGCCCGATGGTCCTGGACGCGCTGATCTACATCAAGAACGAGATGGACCCGACGCTGTCCTTCCGCCGCTCCTGCCGCGAGGGCGTCTGCGGGTCCTGCGCCATGAACATCGGGGGCCGGAACACGCTGGCCTGCACGCATGGCTGGTCCGAAGTGCCCGGAAAAGAGGTGCAGATCAGCCCCTTGCCGCACATGCCGGTGATGAAGGACCTGGTGCCGGACCTGACGCAGTTCTACGCCCAGTACGCGTCGATCGAGCCCTGGCTGCACACCGAGACGCCGGAGCCGGTGAAGGAGTGGCTGCAGTCGCCGGAGGACCGCGAGAAGCTGGACGGGCTCTACGAGTGCATCCTGTGCGCCTGCTGCACGACCTCCTGCCCCAGCTACTGGTGGAACCAGGACAAGTACCTGGGCCCAGCGACGCTGCTGCAATCCTATCGCTGGCTGATCGACAGCCGCGACGAGGCGACCGGGGAGCGGCTGGACGCGCTGGAGGACCCCTTCAAGCTCTACCGCTGCCACACGATCATGAACTGCGCCCAGGTCTGCCCCAAGGGGCTCAATCCCGCCAAGGCGATCGCCGAAGTGAAGAAGATGCTGGTGGAACGCGTCGTCTGACATCGGACGGAAATACAGACGCCGGAGAAGGGCGGAGACTGGCTAATCGGGGAACGGGTCTTTGCGCAAAATCACGGGTTTGGGTCTCGCTGCGGCGCTGATGTTGACGGCGGCGCCCGCGATGGGCGTGCTGGCGGTTCCGGCGGCGGCGCACGCGCAAAGCGAGGCTGAAGCCGCCCGCTTCACGGCCTTCATCGACAACGAGTTCGAGCAGGAGCTGAAGCTTAGGCCTCAGCGGGCCACCGCACTTGGCCGCAAGCAGGACAACGACAAGTGGGACGACATCAGCGACGCCGGCCAGCTGAAGGTGCTGGAGTGGCGGCGCGGCAGCGTGGCCCGCATGAAGGCCCAGTTCGACCGCGCCAAGCTGCCGCCGGAAACCCGCGCCAGCTACGACATGTGGGCGATGGAGCTCGACCGGGCGGAAGCGACCTACAAGTACCGCCGCTACCAGCCGCCGTTCTATTCCTTCCTCTATTCGATCCACTCCGAGCTGCCGAACTTCCTGATCAACACCCAGGCGGTCAACGATGCGGCCGACATGGCCGGCTACAACGCCCGCCTGAGGAGCCTGGGCGCGGTGCTCGACGTCGGCATCGCCGAGAGCCGGCAATCGACGGCGGCGGGCGTCAACGCGCCGAAGTTCGAGATCGAGCGGGTGATCGAGGGCTCAAAGGTGATGATCGCCGGCCAGCCGTTCACCGCGTCCGGGGCGGACTCGCCCCTGTGGGCCGACGCCAAGGCCAAGGTCGGCAAGCTGAAGGCCGCCGGCAAGGTCAGCGACGCGCAGGCCGATGCGCTCCTGGCCGACGCCAAGGCCGGCGTGCTCGGCGTCAAGGCGCCCTACGAGCGGGTGATCGCGTGGGCTGAGGGCGAGCTTCCCAAGGCGCCGTCCGGCAAGACCGGCGCCGTCTCGCTGCCGGGCGGCCTGGAGTGGTACGCCGCGGCGCTCAAGCTCAACACCACCACCGACCTCACCCCCGAACAGGTCCACCAGCTGGGCCTGAAAGAGGTCGTGCGCATCCAGGCCGAGCAGGACGCCCTGGCCCGCAAGGCCGGCTTCAAGGACCGCCAGGCCTTCTACGACGACCGCGCCAAGAAATTCCCGCCGACGCCCTGGACCGACGCCATCCGCGCCGACTACCTGCGCCAGTACAACGCCGCGATCGCCCGCAACCGCAGCCTGCTGCCGTCGGTGTTCAACAACCTGCCGGTCTACAAGGCCGAGGTGGTCCGCGAGCCGGCGTTCAGCGAGGTGGCCGGCGGCGCCGCCCACGCGTCCGGCCCCAACGTCGATGGCACCCGGCCGGGCCGCGTCTATATCCACATGCTGGGCGTCACCGACGACCCGGCCAACATCACCGACCTGATGTGCCACGAGGGCATCCCGGGGCACGTGATGCAGGGCGATATCCAGGTCCGCCAGAAGGGCGTGCCCAAGTTCCGCAGCGCTTACCGCTATGTGGCCTATGGCGAGGGCTGGGCGCTCTACACCGAGTACCTCTGCAAGGAGATGGGCGCCTATCAGGACGTGGCGTCGGACTTCTTCCGCCTCGACGCCGAGCTGTTCCGCGCCGCGCGCCTGGTCACCGACACCGGCATCCACGCCAAGGGTTGGACCGAGGATCAGGCCGTCGACTACATGGTCAAGACCGGGCGGCGGCCGCCGCAGCAGGCGCGCTCGGAAGTCCGCCGCTACATCACCCTGCCGGGCCAGGCCACGGGCTACAAGATCGGCATGCTGAAGATCATGGAGCTGCGCCACAGGGCCGAGACGGCGCTGGGGCGCAAGTTCGATGTGAAGGCCTACGACGACCTGGTGGTCGGCGAAGGCTCGCTGCCGCTCGCCGTGCTGGAGCGCCAGGTCGACGAATGGATCGCCAGCCAGAAGGCCGGCTGACCTAACCCCTCGATGGATCGCGTATCATGAACCGTACTCTTACCGCCGCGCTCAGCCTGACCCTGATGACGGCGCCCGCCGCCGTGCTGGCCTTCGCCGGCCCGGCCGCCGCTCAGGCGTCCGCCGCCGCCCAGACCGCCGAGGGCGCGCGGTTCAACGCCTTCCTGGACGCGGAATACGCCCAGCAGCAGAAGTTCAGCCCACAGCAGGCGACCGCCCAGGGCAGCAAGGAGGATCAGGACAAGCTGAACGACCTCAGCGACGCCGCCGATCTCAAGCGCCTGGAATGGCGGCGCGGCAGCGTGGCCCGCATGAAGGCGCAGTTCCAGCGCGGCAAGCTGCCGCTGGAGGGCCGCATCAGCTACGACATGTGGCAGGATGAGCTGGACTCCGCCGAGCTCGCTTACAAGTTCCGCGCCTACCAGGAGGCCACCGGCGCCCACTCCGGCCTGCCGAACTTCCTGATCAGCTCACATCTGGTGGACGCGCCGGCCGACATGGTCGCCTACAACGCCCGCGTCACGGCGCTGGGCCACGCCATGGACCAGGCGCTGGACCGCGCCAAGGCCTCGGCGGCCGAAGGCATCCGCATGCCGCGCTTCCAGTACGAGCGCACCATCGCCGAGAGCAAGAAGCTGATCTCCGGCGCGCCCTTCGATGGTGGTCCGGACTCGCCGCTGTGGGCCGACGCCAAGACCAAGGTCGGCAAGCTGCAGGCCGCCGGCAAACTGAAACCTGGTGAGGCGGACGCCTTGCTCGACGGGACCAAGACCGCGCTGCTGACCGGCATGAAGCCCGGCTACGACCGGCTGATCGGCTGGCTGAACAGCGACATGGCCAACGCCAAGTCCGGCAAGGTCGGCGCGGTCACCCTGCCCAACGGCCTCGCCTGGTACGCCGCGGCCTTGAAGCTGCAGACCCGCACCGACCTCACCGCCGACCAGATCCACAAGCTGGGTCTCTCGGAGGTCGCCCGCATCCAGGGCGAGATGGACGCGCTCGCCAAGCAGGCCGGCTTCGCCGACCGCGAGGCCTTCTATCACGACATCAACGCCAAGGACCCGCCGCAGCCCTACAACGATGCGAACCGCGCCGAGATCCTGAAATATTCCAACGAGCTGATCGCCAACAACCGCACCCACCTGGGGGCGATGTTCAACGTCCTGCCGATCTACGGCATCGAGGTGATGCGCGAGCCGAGCTTCATCGAGGTGCCGGGCGGCGCGGCCAACACCAGCGGGGCCAGCCCCGGCGGCAAGCGGCCGGGCCGGGTCTATCTGCACATGCTGGGCAAGACCCCGCTGCGCGCCAGCCTGCCGGACCTGATGTGCCACGAGGGCATCCCCGGCCACGCCATGCAGGGCGATATCCGGGTGCGCCAGGTGGGCGTGCCGAAGTTCCGTCTCGCCGCCCGCAACGCCGCCTTCAACGAAGGCTGGGGGCTCTATTCCGAGCTGCTCTGCAAGGAGATGGGCGTCTATCCGGACTATGCGTCGGACTTCATGCGCCTGGATGGCGAGCTGTTCCGCGCCGTGCGCCTGGTCACCGACACCGGCATCCACGCCGATGGCTGGACCGAGGACCAGGCCGTCGACTACCTGAAGACCGTCGGCCACCGCAGCGACGACGTCGCCCGCTCCGAGACCCGCCGCTACATCACTGGCCCCGGTCAGGCCACCGCCTACAAGATCGGCATGATCCGCATCCTACAGCTGCGCGACCAGGCCCAGAAGGCGCTGGGCCCGAAGTTCGACATCAAGAGCTTCAACGACATGGTGATCGCGTCGGGATCGCTGACGCTCTCGGTGCTCGACATGCGGGTCAAGGAATGGATCGCCGAGCAGAAGGCGAAGTAATTCCTCTTCCCCGACGCGAAGCGCGAGGGGAGAGGGTAGGGTGAGGGGCGGCTCGGCCGTGCTGCCGCCACTCCGGCTTCAGCCAGGGCCCATCGTCGGATGCTCACCGCCACAGGCTTCGAGTATGGTCAGGCACACACCATCGCTGTTTGTGAGGACCGCCGAATTCCAGAAACGCAGCACGCGCAAGCCGTGCCGCTCGAGATAGGCCGTGCGCCGTTCGTCGTAGGCGATCTGATCCGCATGTTGTCCGCCATCAACCTCCACGACCAAGGCGGCCTCAGGACAGTAGAAATCGACGATATAGGGACCGGACGGAACCTGGCGTTTCCACCGCCAGCCACCCAGCCGGCGATCACGCAGAGCATTCCAGAGGCGCGCTTCCGCGGGGGTATCCTCGCGGCGCAGTCGTCGCGCGCGGTCTCGCTGCGTGGTGTCCCTGATGGTCCAGACCTTGGCCATGGCCGCATAGTGGATCATGGCTGGACCGCGCTGCAAGGGGTGGTTCGGAGCCGCCCCTCACCCTACCCTCTCCCCTCGCGCTTCGCGTCGGGGAAGAGGATGAGGAAGTTGACGCTCTCGTCACTTTTGGGCATCGAGACCAGATGAGCGATCCCAACGCACATGTGGTGATCCTGGGCGCCGGCCATGCGGGCGGCACGGCGGCGGCGCTGTTGCGGCAGTATGGGCACGAAGGGCCGATCACGCTGATTGGCGAGGAGCCGATCCCGCCCTATCAGCGGCCGCCACTGTCGAAGGCTTGGCTGAAGGGCGAGGCGGACGCGGACTCCCTGGCGCTGAAGCCCCTGGAATTCTACGCCGAGCACAACATCGATTTCCGGGCCTCGACGACCGCGACGAGCATCAATCGCGGCGCGAAGACGGTGGCCCTCTCCGACGGATCGAGCGTCGCCTACGACGTCCTGATCATCGCCACCGGCGCACGCGCCATCGCGCTGCCGATCCCGGGCGCGGACCTGGCCGGCGTCATGTTCCTGCGCACCGCCGCCGACGCCGAGACGCTGAAGGCGACGGTCGGGCCGGGGAAGCGCCTGGCGGTGGTCGGCGGCGGCTATATCGGGCTGGAGGTGGCGGCGTCCGGCCGGGCGCTGGGCGCGCAGGTGGTGGTGCTGGAGCGCGAGCCGCGCCTGCTGGCCCGGGTCGCCTGCGAGACCCTATCGGACTTCTTCAAGGCCCAGCACGAGGCGCATGGCGTCGCGTTCGAACTGGGCGCCACGGCGGCGGCGTTCGAGGGCGAGAACGGTCACGTGACCGCCGTGCGACTGGCCGACGGTCGGCTTATCGCCTGCGACGCGGTGGTGGTTGGCGTGGGCGCCGCCCCCAACGACGAGCTCGCCAAGGACTGCGGGCTGGAGACGGCGCGCGGCGTCGTGGTCGACCTCGACGCGCGGACCTCAGATCCCAACATCTTCGCCATCGGCGATGTGGCGCACCGGCCGATGCCGATCTATGGGCGCATGTTCCGCATGGAGAGCGTGCCCAACGCGCTCGAGGGCGCCAAGCAGGCGGCCAGCGCCATCGTCGGGCGCCCGCAGCCCGCCGGGGAGGTCCCCTGGCAGTGGTCGGACCAGTACGATCTGAAGCTGCAGATCGCCGGCTACGCCTTCGACGTCGACGAAATCCTGGTGCGCGGCGACCCGGCGAGCGCGAAGTTCGCGGTCTTCCACCTGAAGGGCGATCTCGTGCAGTCGGTGGAAGCGATCAATTCACCGCCGGAGTTCATGATGGGCAAACTGCTCATCGGAGGCCGCAAGCGGATCGACAAGGCCAGACTTGCGGACCCCACCGTTTCCATGAAAGAGGTCGCCGTCTAAACGGCGTTAAGTCGAGGGATAGATGGCGAAGATCACCTACATCGAGCACGACGGCACCGAGCACGTCATCGATGTGAAAAACGGCCTGACCGTCATGGAAGGCGCGGTGAAGAACAACATCCCCGGCATCGACGCCGACTGCGGCGGCGCCTGCGCCTGCGCCACCTGCCACGTCTATGTGGACGAGGCCTGGCGCGACAAGACCGGGACCTCGTCGGCCATGGAGGAGTCCATGCTCGACTTCGCCGAGAACGTGGAGCCGAACAGCCGGCTGTCGTGCCAGATCAAGGTGACGGACGCGCTGGACGGGCTGGTGGTGCGGATGCCGGAGAGCCAGCACTAGCGGCTTCGTCCTCGACCCAGTGGTCTTTTCGCCGGTGCAGGTCTCGCGCCGACTTGATCCGAACCAATCGGAGTTTGCCTGGCTGCGGCCCTTCGAGCGGGCAGATCATGAAATTGCCTCTGACCGACGTTTCTAGGGCGGTTTCGTTCTCTGGAAACAGCCGTTCGACATTCGGCGGGAAGCCCATCCCATCCGGTATAGCCATCAGGCCATCGCGCGTTTCAGGATGAATCCTGTAGGTCGGATGGCCGATATCTGGCGCCAGTGAACCTCGGAACTCAAAGCACCGGTATTGAGACGCCGCCGTCGCCGGTTGAATGCTGGCGAGCGCCAGAACGACTCCCAACAGCGGTCTCGCTTGCGTCATCCGACGCCACCCCGCCTTAAACCTCATGGTCAGATGCGAGCCTTGGGGCCTCGGCTTGTCAAGGAGCGGCCCTTGGCCGCCCGCGTCGCGGCGCGCCTTCGGCGCGTCCTTGAGAAGCCGAGACCCCAAGGCAGAATGGCCGCCATGAGATTTAAGCCGCAGCCTGCGCTTCACCCCTACCACTGCTCATCCCGGCGAAAGCCGGGACCCATTGGGCCGTGGGATCTGGTCAGCGCCGGGTAGGGTTCAGGCTCGGCTTGGGTCCCGGCTTTCGCGGGGATGAGCGGTGAGTTGAGACGTGGCGCCCAGCCGCCTAGCGCGACGGCGGCTTCGGCCCGGGCGCCGGCGGCGCGGCGTCTCCCCCGTCCGGCTTGCCGAAGTGCTTCAGGACATAGGCATAGACGGCGTCCTGCTCCTGCGGCGTCAGCTGGGCGCCGTTGTCGATCATCTTGCCGATGACCTCCGTCCAGTCGCTGGACGTTCGCGGCTTTTCGGAAATCTCCGACGCCTCGTGGCAGCTGGTGCAGGCGCGGACCACCACGTCCTTGCCCGGCCCGTCCGGCAGCACGTCATTGGGGTCGGCCGCCAGCGCCGAGGGGGCGAGGCCGAGGAGCAGCGTGGCGGCGGCGGAGGCGAGAATCGTGCGCGGGCTCATGGTCCAGCGGTAGCCCACCGGCGGCGTCCGCTCAATGCGGCGCGTCCTTGAGGAACCAACTGGCCCACGCCGGGCGCCAGGCGCGATGGGGCTTCGGCGCCGCGGCGGCGACGCAATCGCGCCAGGCGCCGTGCTCTCGCCCGCAGCCCTGGCAGGCGGCCAGCAGGTCGCCCTCGCCGCCGGGGTAGAGGGTCACGGCGGTCTCGCCGCACGCCGGGCACTCAAAGTCCGCAGTGTCCATCCCGCGACCCTGGCCCGGGTCCGCATAAGGATGAAATGTGGTTCGCTCGGGCGGCGCCCTAGAGCGGTGGAACGGCCGCGCGGGGACGGGCGGCCCAATAGGCGGCGTGCATCTCGTCGCGCCGCAGACCGCCCAGGCCGGCGGCGACGGCGGCGGTGAAGCCGCTGAGCAACAGGCCGATGCCCATGAACAGCGAGGCCTGGGCGGCGACGCCGGCGGCGTGGACCGGTTCGATCTGCACCGCGGCGGCCGCGACCGCCTGGGTCGCCACGTGGCCGGCGGCGGGCGCGAGCACGGTCACGGCCAGCAGCACCCCGGCGACGGTGCTCACCGCCCAGACCAGCAGGCCGTGGGCGGTGTCGCGGAAGTGGACCTCGTGGTCGTGGACATTGACCCACTTGGTGCGCAGCCGGCCGGCCAGATAGCCGCCGAGCGCGGTGCTCAGCACCTGGATGGTCACCAGGATGGCGCCGAGCGTCGGGTTGAAGTCGTCGGTGGAGGCTCCGGCCAGGGGCCAGGGCGAACCGAGCTTCAGGCCGAAGCCCGCGCCCAGCGCCAGCATCACGATGGCGGCGGCCAGCGCCGTGGCGGCGCCGGCGATGATGGCGGACCAGGAGATAGCGGACTGGCCCTCCTCGGTAAGCAGATCGCGTTCCATGTCAGGCTCCCTCGCGCCGATCAGAAGTGATGGGTGCAGAAGGCGAGCAGCAGGATGATCGGCAGGGGCACGCCCAGGAACATCAGCAGAATCGATCGCACGTCAGGCCCTCCAGTCCACGGATTGGTGTCCGGTCAAAACACCGAAGCGGAGGCGGTAACGTGGGCGGGCGCCGGGTCGTTCCCTTGCGGACGATCCCCGAGCCCTCCTCCTCGATGGAGGAGGGTTGGGTGGTGGTGTGACCTCTGAGCAGAGGTGAAGGGCGCAGCCGGGCGCTGGCGCCTGACAGTACGCTTCACCTCATCGCCCGGGACACACCACCATCCCCGCCCTTCCTCCATCGAGGAGGAAGGGAGTCTCGCCAGGCCGGTCAAGCTTAGGCGAAGGTCTCGCCGACCATCCGTTCACTGAGCGCCCAGAGCGCCTTGGCGCGGTCGGGGTTGAGCGCGTAGGCGCGGATACCGCCGCGGGTGTCGAGGCCAGGGGTCTCGTCGGCGGGCTCGGCGACATGACAGTCCTCGCAATAGAGGCCGCCGACCTCGGCCGCCGGGGCGACGATCGCCGCCCAGCAGGAGGTGGCCGCGCCCTGCGGGATGGTCTTCCACTCGAAGGCCGGGCCGCCGCTGGCCTTGGCGGCCGCGGTGATGTTGTCGAGCATCCCCTGGATCAGTTCCGGGGTCATGTGGCGGCCAAGCTCGGTCTGGATGCCGCCCGGATGGACGGCGACGGCGCGGACGCCGCGGGCCTTGTGGCGGCGGTCGAACTCCACGGCGAATAGGATGTTGGCGGTCTTCGAGCGGCCGTAGGCGCCGAACGGGGTGTACTCGGTGCGCTCGAAGTTCGGGTCGTCCAGGTCGACGTCGGAGAACCGGTGGCCGGCCGACGATAGGTTCACCAGCCGCCCGCCGTCCTTGATCAGGTTCGCGATGCGGTTGACGAAGACGAAGTGGCCCAGGTGGTTGGTCCCGAACTGGGTCTCGAAGCCGTCCTTGGTCTTGCCGAACGGCGTGGCCATGACGCCGGCGTTGCAGATCACCACGTCGAACATCTCGCCCTTGGCGTTCAGCTTGTCGGCGGCGGCGCGCACCGAGGCGAGGTCGGCGAGGTCGAGCTCGATCAGTTCCAGCGAGCCGCCATTGGCCGCCTGGGCACGGACTTCGGCGGTGGCGGCCTCCGCCTTCTTGAGGTCGCGGGCCGCGCCGACGACGGTGGCGCCGTGCGCGGCGAGTGCGCGGCAGGTCTCGACGCCCAGGCCGGCGGAGGCGCCGGTGACCAGGATGCGCTTGCCCTTGAGGTTGACGCCTTCGAGGACGTCGTCGGTGGTGGATTTTTCGCCAAAAGCGGTGAGGGTTGCGGTCATGGGGGAAGGCTCCGTCGGTCAGGATCGTTGTGGGTCGCACGCCGGGTCGCTATATGAAGCGGAGGCGGCCTCCGGTTAAATACGGAGGTAGCCTCCGTTTATCAAGGGCCGCTCCGTGAAAGTTTTGTTTTGACCCTCGCCGACGCCAAGACTGGGGACGACAGGCCGCGCAAGCCGCGGGCCGACAGCCTGCGCAACCGGGAGCAGCTGTTGGAAGCGGCCAAGGCGGCGTTCACGGCCATAGGCGCCGACGCGCCGCTGGAGGAGATCGCGCGGCGCGCGGGCCTCGGCATCGGCACCCTCTACCGCCACTTCCCGACCCGCGACGCCTTGCTCGCCGCGGTCTATCGGCGTGAGGTCGAGCAGCTCGCGGGCTCGGCGCAGACCCTGCTGGCCGAACGGCCCGCGGGCGAGGCGCTGCGGGCCTGGCTGCATCTGCTCGTCGACTACATGGCCACCAAGCGAGTGATCGCGCCCGCCCTGCAGGCTTCGCCCGGGGAGGGCCAGGCGGCCTATGCCTCGTCGGGCCCGGCGATCACCGGGGCGATGAACCGGCTCTCCCGCGCGGCCATCGACAGCGGCGATGTGCGGGGCGATATCGGGCCCGACGACCTCTACCGGATGCTGATGGGCCTGAGCTACGGCTACGACCGCCCCGACTGGGAGGGGAGCGCGCGGCGGCTGATCGACATCCTGATGGCGGGGCTGAAGCCCCAGGCCTGAGGGTCAGGCCCGGCCTAGGCCGGATCGAACCGCAGCACCTGGATCTTTGGATCGGCGCCCGGCGTCAGCGCCAGCTCGCACGCCGCCTCGCCGCGTTCGCCGGCGAAGTGGAGCCGGCCCGCGAGCGCGTGGCGGGCTTCGATGCGGGTGAGACGGCTGTCGCCCAGCCGCGACTTCAGCTCGCTCAGGGCGCGGTTGCGGCTCTCCAGCGGCAGGTCGGCCAGCAGGTTCGGGGCGAACCATGCCTGGATCGCATCGAGCCGCCCGGCGGCGAAGGCCTGCGCGACGGCGTCGGCGGCGGCCTGCAGGGCCGGCGAGACGGCCACAGGCCTGGCGCGCCAGAGGCCATGCGCCTGCAGCACCCCGGCCGCCTCGACATTGGCGGCTTCCGGCCCGGCGTAGGTGACGTTGGCGAAGGCGAAGAGCCCGATGCCGGCGTCCGGCGAGAAGAACATGTTGGAGCCGAAGCCCGGCAGGCCGCCGGAGTGCGCCAGGCAGCGGCCAAGCTGCGGGTCATGGGTGCTGGCCAGGCCGTAGCCGTAGGCGATCGCCACCGGCAGGGTCTCGCCGCCCGCGGTGCGGGTCCGCGCGGGGCCCGGCATGGCGTGGCTGACCGCCAGTTCGCGGCGCGTGGCGCGGCGCACCGGACCGGTCTCGGCCTCGTCGCGGGGCGGCCAGGCGTCCAGCAGGAAGGCGACCCAGCGGGCGTAGTCCTTGGCCGGCGTGATGATCCCGCCCATGGCGGCGATCTCGCCATCCGGCTCCGGCGGCTCCTCGCCATAGGCGCCGCCGCGCCGCCAGTAGCCGCGGGCGCGCTGGCCGTCTGGAACGGCGTCCGGGTCGAAGCGGGTGGCGTCCATGCCGAGCGGCCGCAGAAGGCGTTCCCCGATGACCTGCTGGAAGGGCCGGCCGCAGAGGTTGCTGATGATCCGGCCCAGAATCCCGTAGCCCAGGTTGGAATATTCGAAGGCCACGCCCGGCGCCTGGGCGAACAGGCCGCCGTCCCGCAGGAAGGCTGTGAAGTCGTCCGGCGTCATGCGCATGGCGCGGTCGGCCCAGGGGTCGTCGGTGACGAAGCCCTCGGTGTGGCTCAAGAGGTCACGCACGGTGATCGGCGGGCTGTCGGCGGTGGGCGGCGGCAGGTCGGCCAACTCCGGCACATAGGTCAGCGCCGAGGCTTCCAGCGACAGGCGGCCCTCGTCGCGCAGCATCAGGATGGCGGTTGCGGTGACCTGCTTGGTCATGGACGCGATGCGGAAACAGGTGTCGGCGGTGACCGGCGCGCCGGTTGCTAGGTCGGACACGCCATGGGTGAAGAGGTGGGCCAGGCCGCCGTCCTTGACCACGCCCGCGACCACGCCCGGCGCCTCGACGCGCTCAGCGAAGGCGGCGTAGACCGCGTCGATCTCGGCGGCGGCGGCTGGGTCGAGGGACGCCATCCCTAGTTCCTTAAGCCCAGCTCGGGCTGGGCGGCGCCGGCCATGGCCTCCTCGGGCAGGTGGCAGGTGAAGGTGGCGCCGGCGCCAGGCTCGCTTTCGAGCGCCACCCAGCCGCCGTGCAGTTCGGTGAGCGCCTTGACCAGCGCCAGGCCCAGGCCGGGGCCGCCCCGCTCGCGGCCGATGAAGCGGTCGAAGATGTGCGCCTGGACGTGGAACGGGATGCCGCGGCCGGTGTCGGAGACCTGCAGCTGGAATTCGCCCAGCCCCTTCTTGGCGGCCAGCGTCACCGTGCCGCCGGCCGGCGTCTGGCCGAGCGCGTTTTCCACCAGGTGGTTGAGGATCTGGCCCAGGCGCCGCGCGTCGCCGCGGATCAGGCCCAGGTCCTTGGGGTAGTCGACCACGATCTTGACGTTGGCGGCCTGCGCCTCCGGCGCCCAGCGCTCCGCCTGGGCGTCCAGCAGGTCGCCGACCCGCACGTCCTCCAGGTCGAGCGCCATCTCGTCGGCGTCGATCTGCGCCATGTCGAGCACGTCGTCGATGGAGCGCGCGAGCTGGGTGGCGGCGGATTTGACAGCTGCGGCGTGGCTGCGGCCGCGCTCCGACAGCGCCTCGCCGGAGCGTTCCAGCAGCTCGGAATAGCCGATGATCGTGGTCAGCGGGGTGCGCAGTTCGTAGGAGACGTTGCCGACGAAGTCGCGCTTCAGCCGCTCGGCGTCGGCCAGCGCCTGTTCCTTGGCTTCGAGCGCCGCCTCGACCTTGCGGGCGTCGGTGACGTCGGTGAAGGCGATCAGCGTCGCCCCGTCCGGCAGGGGCCGCGACTGGTAGACCACGATACGGCTGTCGGAGGTCTTGACCTCGCCGGTCGTGGGGGCGCGGGCCTGCGGGTCGGGATCGGCGACACGGCCCTTCAGCTCGGCCCAGAAATTCTTGTCGTGCAGCTTGGGGATGCAGAGGTCGACCACGCCCTCGAAGTCGCCGGCCGCCTCGACCTGGGCGGGCGTCACGTTCCAGAACCTGGCAAAGCTCTCGTTGTGCAGGCGCAGGCGGCCGTCGGAGCCGAACACGGTCACCGCGTCGGAGAGCTTGTCGAGGGTCGCCTGCTGCACCTGAATCAGCCCGTTGTACTGGCTGGTCAGCTTCAGCTCGTCGGTGATGTCGGAATAGAGCAGCAGGATGCCGCCCATCGGATGCGGCTGGCGCACCACCTTGAGCGTGCGCCCGTCCGGCAGGCTCCACATCTCGTCCGGCCCGCCGGCCAGCTGTTCGTAGCGGTCGAGCTCGGCGGCCTTCCACTTGGTGTAGTCGGCGGTCTCCGGCAGGCGGCGGCGCTGGCGCAGCCGGTCCAGCACCTCGCCGTGGCTCGGCTGCTCGGCGAGCCAGGCGGGTTCCAGCCCCCACATGTCGGCAAAGGCGGTGTTGTGGAACATCAGCTTCTTGCCGCGGCCGAAGACGGCGACGGCCTCGGCAATGTGATTCAAGGTCTCGTCATGCGCCTCGACGTTGCGCTTGAGGAGTTCGCGCAGGTCCTCCTGCTCGCTGACGTCCTCGGTCCAGACACCCACGCCGCCGCCTTCCAGCGGCTGGGCGGTGACGTGGAAGGCGCGGCGTTTGCCCGCCACCGTGGCCCAACGGACCGTGTCGCGGCGCTGCCCGAGGTTGGCGGCCTCGCTGGCGAGCGCATCGGCCGAGCGGTCGAAGGCGACGCCGCGGGTGGCGGCCTCATCCAGGCTGGCGGCGTCCACGGCCTTCAACCAGGCGGCGTTGACCCAGACCGGCGAGCCATCGGCCGCGGCGATCCAGGCCGGCGTGGCCCTGGCATTGAGGAAGGCGGCGAAGCGAGGGGCGGTCGGCAGGCCCGCGTCCTCAGCCTGGGCCGCCGAGAGCCGCAGCCAGGCCATGGCGCCGGCGGCGCGGCCCTCGACGGCGATCAGGCCGCCACCCTTTTCCGTCGAGGCGCCCTGCACCTCGAAGGCGCAGGCCTCGCCGCGCTCGAAGAGGGCGCGTAGCCGCCGCGCATGGTCGGGGTCGGCGCGCATCAGGGCGTTGACCACCCCCTGCGGATCGGGCTCGGCCAGGCCGAGCGCCTCGGCGCAGACGGCGAGTGATTCCTCGCCCGAGGCCAGCAGCGCGCGCCCGTCCTCGACCGCCAGCAGGGCGGAATCGAAGGCTTCGGCGGAGGCCTGGGCGGCGTCGGCCTTGGCCTCGAAGCCCGCCAGCCGCGCGGCGATCTCGGCCACGCGCGCCTGCGCCTCGCGCCGCTGGACCAGCGCCCACAGGATCGCGCAGATCGCCAGGCTGACCGCGCCCGCCGCCGCCGCAAGGATCAGTTGGTGGCTGCTCATGCCCGCACTTTGGCCCGCCCTCAGCGCCCTTTGGCGAATCGCCTCGTCGGCACCCTAAGCCGGGCCGGACTTCGCCGCATCCGCCCCGAGTAGAGTTGGGCCGCGTTGAGATGCTACGCCATATTGGCGCATGATCGGAGCAATGACCGCGATCCTCTACCCCGTGGCGGCGAACGCCGAGCTGGCGATGGCCGCGCCGCTCGGCCGCGCCGCCCGCGAGCGCGAGGCGCTGGGCGTCGCCGGCGAGGCCGTGGTGTTCACCACCGATCCCGTCGGGCCGGCCTTCGCCACCCGCGACGGGGCGGCCGAGGCCTACGCCGGGCCGGTGGGCGAGAGCTGGGCCAGGCTCGCCGAACAGATCCTGCCGGGCCAGAAGCTCAGTCCCGTGAAGCCGGTCTACGCCGACGGCCGCCGCTGGCCCGCGCCGGCTGCGGCGCCGCCGCGCACCGCCTGGCGGCTGATGGTCTCCTACTGGCGGATCGCCACCGCCGAGCGGCCGATCGAGACGCCGCAGGCCCGCGCCGCTCGGCGGGCCCGGTCGACGCCCGACAGTGAGACGCTGCGCGCCATGGCCCGCCAACCGTTGCGGCCCATCGAGCCGCAGCAGCCGCTGGACATCGGCCTCTTCGAGGTCCGGCCGCCGGACGCCCCGCACATCGTGATGCCCGACGAATGAGGTCCTGGTGAGCGAGCCCCATCCGTTCGGCAAGGCGCCGTCGCTGGACGACCTGGCGGCGCTCGCCGAGGCGGCGTTCCAGGCCCTGCCCGCGGGGTTCCGCAAACTGACCGGCGACGTGGTCTTCCGGGTCGACGATTTTCCGGCCGACGAGGTGCTGGACGATCTGGGCATCGAGGACCCGTTTGGGCTGACCGGCCTCTATCAGGGCGCCCACATCGGCCTGCGCGACGTGGGCGGTCCGGCCGCCGGCCCTTCGATGATCTTCCTCTACCGCCGCCCGATCCTCGACGAGTGGGCCGAGCACGGCGAGATCACCCTCGAGGAACTGGTCACCCACGTCCTGGTGCACGAGATCGGCCACCACATGGGCCTCTCCGACGCCGACATCGACGCCATCGAGGCGAGCGCGGGGTAGGTTGCCTCTCCCCCGAGACGAAGTCCGAGGGGAGAGGGTAGGGAGAGGGGCGGCTGGGACCCATCCGTCTCTCCCGATGGTCACCCGAGGATCCGCGGCGTCGCCGTTCATGGGTCATGGCTGGGCCATCGGCGGATCACCGCTGCATGAGCCGCCCCTCTCCCTACCCTCTCCCCTCGCGCTACGCGTCGGGGGAGAGGCGATACAAACCTGACGCCTGCGTCATCTTCATTGACTGATCAGCGTTTAGATGGTTGGATTTCAGCCAACGCCAGACGGGCTGAGTTCGCCCGCGCCCCAGGAGCAGACCCCATGGCCGCCGACGGCAACATCACCAAGGACCTGATCTACGACGCCGTCGCCCCGGACGACTTCGAGTCCATGCTGGAGCTGGACCGCTACGGCGCGCGCTCGACCGCCTTCGACAAGATCATCTCGGCCACCCACGACCACTTCTGGGATCCGCTAGACAAGAAGTACATCGACTTCGACGAGCCGTTCGACATGGAAAACACCATGATCCTGCCCGAGAAGATGATCGGGGCGCTGAAGCTCGACTACGTCAACGAGACGCTCGGCAGCGAGAAGGAACGCATCCGCTTCGCCAACGCCCAGACGCTTCGCACCTTCTCCTCGATCCTGCACGGCGAGCAGGGCGCGCTGAACCTGTCGGCGAGCCTCTGCCACGTGCTGAAGGACCAGGGCGCGCAGGAATATGCCGCCAACCAGACCCGCGAAGAGGCCCGCCACGTCACCGCCTTCGCCAAATACATCAAGGCCCGCTGGGGCCGGCCGGTGGAATGCGGTCCGATCCTGAAGGATCTGCTGGTGGAGATCATCGGCGCGCCGGAGGTCTACAAGAAGATCATCGGCATGCAGATGCTGGTCGAGGGCCTGGCCATGGGCGCCTTCGCCACCGTGTTCAACGAGACCAACGATCCGCTGGCCAAGAAGCTGACCCAGCTGGTGATGACCGACGAGGCCTTCCACCACAAGTTCGGGAAGATCTGGGCCGACCGCACCATTCCCCACCTGACCGAGGCCGAGCACGAGGTCATCGAGATGTGGGCGGCGCACTGCTTCCAGACGCTGCTCTTCAACCTCGTCGCGCCGACCCAGAACGTCAGCCTCTACGAGGAATTCGGCCTCGACCCCAACCGGGTGATCGAGGAGATGGGCAAGCTGGTCAACGACGAGACCCGCCGCGAGGAGATGAAGGAAGCCACCAACATCTTCCGCGTGCTGGTGAAGACGCTGGTCAACGCCGGCATCATCACCGAGCGCACCAAGGCCTTCTACGCCGTCTATGTCGATATCGACGAACTGAAGAACGAGGGCGACAAGATGGTCGGCGACGACATCGCCGAGGAGGGGATCAAGTACCTCCAGCAGATCAACTTCAAGGACCGAGCGCTGGCCAAGATCCTGATCGCCGCCGAATAGCGGCGAGCCCGCGATCTAGCGCACGAGGACGCCCGCTGGGATTGCCCCCGGCGGGCGTTTTCGTTTGAGGCCGAGTTTCGTTTCAAGCCCTACGCACAAGCGCCGCGAAGTCGCCGATTTTACCGCTCATGTGACAAGGTGAGATCTGGGGAGGGACCAATGCAAAATCGCCCGAAATCGGGACTGAAACTGGCGTTCGCGGCGGCCATGGGCGCGCTTGCCGTCGGGGCCGCCCAGGCCGCGCCGCCGCCGGCCTCGGACTATGACCGCGACGTGATCACGGTGGTGACGCTGTCGCGCCACACGGCCTATCCGTCGGCGACCTGCATGGTGTGGGAGAACGCCGAAGGCCTGGGCGTCGGCCCGGCGCAGCTGAACGGCTTCCACGGCGTCACCTTCAATATCAATGTGACGCCGATGCCGACCGAGGCGTCCAAGGTCCCGACCACCTTCGCCCAAGGGATCGCGGCGATGAAGGCGCAGTTCCCGACCACGCCTGCCTGGATGGTGAGCACGCTGGAAAAGCACCGCGCCGCGATCGAGGCGGCCTGCGCCAAGGACCAGCCGACGCCGTTCAAGGTCTATTCGCTGACCAAGAAGGATCAGGCGGGCTAGTAGGCCGTCGTGGCGGTCCCCCACATGAGGGCGCCGACCGCCGCGAACACCACGGCGACGACAAGCCAGAAGGCCAGATCGCCGCCCATGGCGGCCAGGCGATCAGACCGTTTCGCTGGCCTGAGATGCAGCGCACGCATCGCTATCACCTCGCTTTCTGTTTCTAGATCGTAACACGAGCTAATTCGTTCCCAGAGCGGAACCGTCGCGTCTCACGCAGGCGTGTTCGCCGGCTAGCGCACGAACCTCACGCGCCCCAGCAGGCGCGGCCAGCGGGGGTCGTCGTGCAGCGGGTCGCAGTAGGCGAGGTAGGGCAGGAACACGAGGTAGGGATCGTCCTGGGCCGCGGCGGCCTCCAGGGCGGCGAAGGCCTGGTCCGGCTGGCCGGCGGCGGCGCGCAGGAAGGCGATGTCGGTGAGCCGGGGCGTGAACATCACCTTCTGGGTCTCGAAGAGGTCGGCGCCGCCGGCGCAGAAGGCCGGGAAGCCGGCGGCGCCGTAGGTCGCGCGCAGGGCGTCGAGCTGGGCCCGGTCGAGGCCCCAGAGCTCCAGACCTCTTAGCAACGCCTCCGCGCCCGCCGGGATGTCGCCCAACAGCACACAGGCCCAACCCTTGGCGTACCAGCCCTCGCTGGCGAGCGGCGAGAGCGCCAGCGCCTCGTTGGCGGCGGCGACCGCCTGACGATAGCGGCGCGCGGTCATAAGGATCTGCAGGAGCGCGCCGCGGGCGGCGAGCGAGACGGGCTCCAGGTCCACGGCCTTGCGGCTTTCACGCTCCGCTTCGACGAACCGGCCGACAGCGGCGAAGGCCAGGGCCCGATGGCGGCGTGCCGCGGCGTGGTTCGGGTCCAAGACCAGCGCCCGTCGCAGCGCCGCGTCGGCGGCCGCGAAGTCGCGGTCGGCAAACAGCGTCACCAGCCCCAGCGCGGACCAGGCCCGGGCCAGTTCGGGATCGAGGCCGACCGCGGCCTGGGCCGAGGCCTTGGCGGCGGCGAGCAGGCCCTGCCCGCTCGCCCCTTGGCCGGCCAGATGCTGGGCAGCGAGAGTTTCCGCCAGGCCGACATGGGCCGGGGCCCAACCAGGCGCCTCGGTGACGGCGGCCTCGAAATAGAGCCTGGCCTGGGCCTGGGCGGCGGCGAAGGGCGCGGCGAGCGCGGCGCGGCCCTGGGTCACGAGCGCGGCGGCCTTGGGCGGGGCTTCGGGTCGGGCCCGGGCCGCGCCTTGCGCCGCCGCTTGCGCCATGACCAGCCGGTAGCCGCGCTTCGGCAGGGTCTCGATATAGCGGCGCTCTCGCGTCTCGCCGAGCGCGCGGCGCAGGCGGCTGACGGCGGCGGCCAAGGTGTCGTCGCCCACCGCGCGGCCGCCCCAGACGGCCTCGATGATCTCGTCCTTGCCGAGCACCCGTCCCGCGGAGCCCGCGAACAGCAGCAGCAGGTCCATGAGGCGCGGTTCGAGATGTGCTTCGACCCGGCCGTCGAGCGCGCTCAGCAGGCCGCGGGCCGGCTCGACCCGCCAGCCGCCGAACTCGAAAGCCTGTTCGCTGAGCGCGCGCGGGCTCATCGCCGCGCGCGCTACTTCGGTGACCAGACGACGATGTCGTAGTGGTCGCCGGCTTCGGTGAGGTCGACGCGGACACCGTGGGCCTGCCGGCCTGTCAGGTGGGTGATCGCGTCGCGGCTGCGGCCCTCGGCGTGCTGGCGCCGCGTGGTCACCCCCGGCTCGTCGGCGAAGTTCGCGACGCAGGCCAGGAGGCGGTAGGCCAGGCCGCTTTCGTGGGCGGCCATATCGCAGAACGCGCGGGTCGCGGCGTTGTCGGTGACGGCGCGGCAGGGCGCCGGCGCGGCGAAATCGACGCCGGACCAGATCCTCTGCGGCTCGCCGGTGCGCCGGGCCTCGTCATCCACCCCGTGAAGGGCCGTGCAGAGCGGGGGGAACTCGTCGGCGAAGGCCGGCGCCGCGGAGAGGGTCGCGAAGATCAGGGCGTAGATGAGCCGGCGCATGGCGTGACTATAGTCCGATCTCGGCGAGTTGGCAGATCGTCTTCCTCTGCCGCCTGCGGTGGGAAAGGAAGTTTGACGCCATGACGCCGCGGCGCGATCCTTCCAGTGAACGACGTTCAGGAGCCACAGCCATGGCCGACGGCAACATCACCAAGGACGCCATGTACGGGGCCGTCGCCCCGGACGACTTCGAGTCGATGCTGACGCTGGACCGCTACGGCGAGCGCTCGACGGCGTTCGACAAGATCATCAGCGCGACCCACGACCATTTCTGGGACCCGCTCGACAAGCGCTACATCGATTTCGATGAGCCCTTCGACCTCGTCAACGTGGCCATGACGCCGGAGGAGCAGAACCCGCTCCTTCGCCTGCCCTACGTCGCCGAGACCCTGGAGGACCCTCTGCAGAAGGTCGCCTTCATCAACTATATGCAGCTGCGCGGCTTCTCCTCGATCCTGCATGGCGAGCAGGGCGCGCTGAACCTGTCGGCGAGCCTCTGCCACGTGCTCTATGACCAGGGGGCCCAGGAATACGCCGCCAACCAGACCCGCGAGGAGGCGCGCCACGTCACCGCCTTCGCCAAATACATCAAGAGCCGCTGGGGCCGGCCGACCGAGTGCGGGGCGGCGCTCAAGACCCTGCTGGTCGAGATCATCGAGACGCCGGAGGTCTACAAGAAGATCGTCGGCATGCAGATGCTGGTCGAGGGCCTGGCCATGGGCGCCTTCGCCAACGGCTACCGCTACAATCGCGATCCGGTGGCCAAGAAGCTGTTCCAGCTGGTGATGACCGACGAGGCCTTCCACCACAAGTTCGGGAAGATCTGGGCCGACCGGACGATCCCCAAGCTGACCCAGGCCGAACGCAACACGGTCGAGGACTGGACGGCCCACTGCGCCCAGAGCCTGCTCTTCGACCGCGGCGACCCGCGCCAGATGGCCGAGATCTACGGCCTGTTCGGCCTCGATCCCGAGCGGGTGATCGCCGACATCGTCGAACGCCGGAAGACCCGCGACCCGAACCGCAAGTTCAAGGGCGAGACCAACGTCTTCCGGGTGCTGATCAAGACCCTGCTGCAGGCCAGCCTGATCACCGAGCGGACGCGCGGCTTCTACGCCATGTACGTCGACATGGACGAACTCGCCGCCGAGGGCGAGCGCACGGTGGGCGACGACATCGCCGAGGACGGCATCCGCTTCCTGCAGGCGATCAATTTCAAGGACCGCAACCGCTCGGTTTCTATCGCCGCGGAATAACAGCGTAGGCGCCTGCAACGCTCCGCCCTTAAAAGGGCATGGTTGTGTTGCGTCCTTATGCAGCGCCCGCGAAGCCCTCGCGGGCGTTTCAATTGTCATCATACGAAGCTATTCACCCGCCCATGTTGAAGCGTCTGCTCACGATCCTGGCCGCCACGGCCGCCCTGGCCGTCGCGGCTCCGGCCGTGGCCAACGCCATGGTTCAGCCGGTTTCCCACGTCGATCCCGCCCGGATGATGGGCCGCTGGTACGAAGTGGCGCGCATGCCCAACACGACCCAGCGCGGTTGTCATGCCGGTACGTCGGACTGGACTCGCACCTCGGAGGGCTTCGCGGTCATCCAGGCCTGCCACCGCGGGTCGCCCGACGGCCCGTTGGCGGAGTGGAAGGCGCACGCCCGCGTCGCCGACCCGGTCTCCAACGCCAAGTTCAAGATGAGCTTCTTCGGCGGCCTGATCTCCCAGGAATACTGGGTGCTGGACGACCGGGCCGACGAGGGCTGGCTGATCCTGGCCACCCACGACGGCAAGTATCTCTGGCTGATGGCGACCAAGCCCACCCTGCCGGCGGCGTTCAAGACCGAGGCCGTGGCGCGGATCAAACAGCTGGGCTTCGACACTGGGCGCCTGGAATTTCCGCTGCCGATTCACGGCTAGCCGTCCGCGCGCCCCCAGTCGGCGTTCCGGGCCTTGCCTTGGGAACGAAGGCGGAACAATCTGGGCGGATGGACGTCTCCGCCAGCCCCGCCGGCCTGTCGCGCCCCGAAACCACCGCGGCCGTCACCCGCGGAGCTGGGCGGCTGCTGACGGCGCTCGGCTACGCGCCGCTGGCGGAGGTCACTTTGCCGAACGGGCGGCGCGCCGACCTGATGGCGCTGGGACGGCGCGGCGAGATCTTCATCGTCGAGGTGAAGTCGAGCCTGGAAGACTTCCGCACCGACCAGAAGTGGCACGAGTACCAGCCCTATTGCGACGCCTTCGCCTTTGCCGTCGCGCCGGAGTTCCCACGCGAGCTGCTGCCTGAGGAGCCTGGTCTGATCGTCGCCGACGGCTTCGGCGGCGCGGTGCTGCGCGAGGCCCTGCCGGCGGCGCTGGCCGGCGCGCGGCGCAAGGCGCTGACGCTGGCCTTCGGGCGGCTCGCGGCGCTCCGCGCGGCGGGAGTGGTGGCGTTCAGCCTGGAATGAACGGTGGGCGGCTGGGTCTACATCATGGCCACGGCGCCTTACGGCACGCTCTACGTCGGGGTGACGAGCGACATATCGAGACGCGTCTTTGAGCACAGGGAAGGTATCGGAAGCGCGTTCTGCCGGAAGTACGCGGTGAACCGGCTTGTTCACTCCGAGCCGTTCGAGGACATCAGCCACGCGATCCATCGCGAAAAGCGGCTGAAGAAGTGGCCGAGGGCGTGGAAGATCAGGCTGATCGAGGAAACCAATCCTGCCTGGAGCGATCTCTACGAAACGATCCTCGAGTGGGGACCGCTTTGATCGCCACATCCCAAACGGTCGTCATCCTCCGGTCAGCCGCAGGCTGATCCGGGGGACCCAAGCTGAGCCGGCGGGACATCTGCTGAGTTGAAACTGACTCGGCTTGGGTCCCCCGGATCGCGTCTTCGCGCGACCGGAGGATGACGACCTTTTTTGTGGTCTTTGGCGTTCAGACAGCCGCGCGTCATCGCCCCGGGTTAGTTGTCATCGCTTTCAGCGCGCCCATGTGGCGGCGCGAGACGGCGATTTCGACCCCGGTGGCGAGGATCACCGCGCCCCGGCCGCCGGCGTGGCGGATGCGCACGATACGGTCGCGCCGCACCAGGCTCGAGCGATGGACGCGGACGAACACCGCCGGGTCCAGCCGCTCGGCGAGCGCCCCGATCGACTGGCGGATCAGGAAGCTGCGGGCATGGGTGTGGATGCGCACATAGTCCCGCTCGGCCGCCACCCAGTCGATGGCGGCCACCGGCACGCTGGTCCGCCCGCCGCGTTCCTGGATCCAGATCTCGCGGTCGAAGTCGCCGGCGGCGGAGTTAGGCGAGGGGCCGCTGCGCAGATTGCGCAGGATCTCCTCCAGTTCGCCCACCCGCTCGGCGGCGGCGCGTTCGGCGAGCGTCTCGCGGGCGCGCGCCAGCGAGGCGGCAAGGCGGGCGGGCTCGACGGGCTTCAGCAGATAGTCGAAGGCGGCGCGGTCGAAGGCGTCCAGCGCGAAGCGGTCGAAGGCGGTGACGAAGATCACGATCGGCGCCTCCGGTCCGAGCGCATCCAGCACCTCCAGCCCCGTCAGGCCCGGCATCTTGATGTCGAGCAGCACCACGTCGGGACCGCGCTCGGCGATCAGCTTGCGCGCCGCGATCCCGTCGGCGGCGGCGCCCACCAGCTCCACGTCGGGCTGCTCGCGCAGCAGGATCTCCAGGCGCCGCCGGGCCAGGGGCTCATCGTCGACGATCAGCACGCGCAGCATGGCTCAGCGCCGCTCCAGCGGCAGCTCGACGGTCGCCGCGAAGCCGCCGCCGGGCCGGGGCCCGCAGGTGAGCGCGCCCGCCTCGCCGTAGAGCACTTCGAGGCGGCGGCGCACATTGGCTAGGCCGACGCCCAGCGTCGTGGGCGCCCCGGATTGGCTTGGGCTGATATCCGGCGCCCCGTCGTCGCGCACGGTGATCGCCAGGCGGCCGCCACGCAGCTCCGCGGCGATTTCGATGGCGACCGGCCGCGTGGTGCGCGCCACGCCGTACTTCACCGCGTTCTCGATCAAGGGCTGCAGGATCAGACCGGGGACGAGCGCATCGCGCAGCTCGGGCGGCGTGACCTCGGAGAGCCGCAGGCGGTCGCCGAACCGCTCCTGCTCGATGGCCAGATACTGGTGCTGGGCGGTGAGTTCATCGGCGAGCGTGATCTTGTCGCCCGGCGCCTTTTCCAGGGAGGCGCGCAGGAAGTTGGATAGCGACAGCACCATCCGCTCCGCCCGCTCCACGTCCTTCTGCAGGATCAGCGACGACAGCGCGTTCAGCGTGTTGAACAGGAAGTGCGGGTTGATCTGATAGCGCAGCATCTGGTTCTGGCTCTCGGCGGCCAGCGCCTGGGCCTCCAGCAGCCGCAGGCTCTGCTCGCGGGTCATCTCGTCATAGCTCAGCGCCAGCACCACCGCGCACCAGGCGATGAAGGACCAGATCACCACGCTCAGATTGTACCCCCACGACCAGAAGAGTTCGCTTGGCGTGTCCTTCAGCGGCTCATAGGGGAGCACGAGGTAGAAGGCGGTGTGGTTGATCGCGGTCCAGACGATCCCGCCGGCCAGGGAAAGCCCGCCCGCCAACAGGAAGCGGCGCCGCCACGACCAGCCCCGGCTGGCCAGCAAGGCCCGCTGGATGAGGTAGCAGACCCCCACGCAGAGGATGCAGACCGCCGCGCGGCGCACCCCCATGTTCATCAGTCTCGGGATCGGGGTGTCCATGCCCAGCGACCGCACCGAGGTCAGGGCGTAGGTCACCAGCCACAGGATCAGGTTGGCGGCCAGATAGCGGTCGAACAGCGGCCGGCTTTGCGGCTGCGCTCTGCTCTCCAAGGGAAAAACGCCTCCGCGCCGCTAGGTGTCCGCGGCGAGGTTAGGGCAGGCGGCCGGTCGAGGCGATGCCGTTCGTCGTGCGAATGGTTCCGTTTGCAGCAGCGACTGCAACTGGCCTCGCCGGTTGCAGCCTTCATCGAATACGGCGTGATCGACCGTGCGTCTAACCGGATGCTGGCCTGGCGAAGCTTTTGTCCAAGCTGTTTGGAAAGGCCCGGTCCCATGCGCAGCCGCAACACCGTCCTGCAGGCCCTGCATCTGATGAAGGCGCTCGACGCCCGGATCAGTGTCAACGAGGTGATCGCCTTCCTCTACGCCGCCGAGAACGAGGGCCTGACGGTGCAGGAGATGGCCGATGTTTCCGGCCTCACGCAGTCGACCGCCTCGCGCAGCCTGCGGGCGCTGGGGCCGCCCGAGTCCGAGTGGTCGCAGGCGCCGGCGCTGGGGCTGGTCGAGGCCTATCTCAACCCCAACGACGCGCGCAGCCACGTGATCCAGCTCTCCGCCAGGGGGCGCGAGGTGCGGGAGCGGCTGGACCGCATCATCCGCCAGTCCGTGCCCATCCAGTATGATCGCGCCGTGCGGGCCGCTTAGCGCTCGCTCCGGGTGGCGCCTTGGGCTGCGTCGTAGGCGCGGCTGACCTTCTTGGGGACGATCTGGCGCCAGGCCTCGCGGACCAGGTCGTCGATCTCGTCAATCTCCAGCGCCTCGATGTCCACGAAGCTCCAGCGCAGGGCGCCGGCGATCATCGGCGTGAAGGCGTCGGGACGCGCCTCGAACAGCAGTTCCTGGTGGTGCTTCTCGAGCTTCATGATGCAGCGGCCGCGAGAGCCCTGCACGAAGCCCTTCTTGCCGACCTGGAAGCACGGCTCGCCGTACCAGCTATTCTCCCAGGCGCCGGGCAAGGTCAGCGCGACGGCGCGGATGTCGTCCCAGGTCGCCATCGCCCCCTTCGCCCAAGGACCTAGCGCGGCGCCCGCTTGGCCAGGATCCGCTGCAGGGTGCGCCGGTGCATGTTCAGCCGGCGCGCCGTCTCCGAAACGTTGTGGTTGCAGAGCTCGTAGATGCGCTGGATGTGCTCCCAGCGCACGCGGTCGGCGCTCATCGGGTTTTCCGGCGGCGGGGGAGAGTCGCCGCCGCGGGCCAGCAGGGCGCGGGCCACATCGTCGGCGTCGGCGGGCTTGGAGAGGTAGTCCACGGCGCCGGCCTTCACCGCCTGCACGGCGGTGGCGATGTTCCCGTAGCCGGTCAGCATGATGATTTTGGCGTCGGGCCGGGCGTCGCGCACCGCCTCGACCACCTTGAGCCCCGTGCCGTCTTCCAGGCGCATGTCCAGCACGGCGAAGGCCGGCGCGTGGCTGCGCACCGCGGCGAGCGCCTCGGAGACCGAGCCGACGAGCGTGGGCTCGAAGCCCCGCTGCTCCAGCGCGCGGCCCAACCTGGTGCGCAGAGGCGCGTCGTCGTCCAAGACCAGCAGGCTCTTGTCGGAGAGGGCGGCGACGTCGGCGGAGAGGTCGGTCATGCGGGAACTCCCTAGGGGGTGGGCTCGCGAGGCTCTGACAGGTGCGGCATCCTGTCGCACGTCATAACGTCAGGGCAAGCTGGAACTCGTATCAGGCGACTACATGGCGCCCGCCTCGATTTTCGAGCGCGGCCAGCGGGCCGACACGACGGCGCCGTGCGGTCTGCCGTTCTGAAACGTCACAAGGGCCCCAGTTCGTTCCAAAAGCGTCTTGGCGATGAAGAAGCCCAGACCCATGCCGATGTGGCCGGTGCGCGACCCTTCCGCCCCTGGCCGGGTGGTCACATAGGGCTCGCCGAGCTTGGACAGCACCTCAGCGGAAAAGCCCGGCCCGTCATCGCGCACCTCCATGGAGATGGTCTCGGCGTCGAAGCGAGCGGAGACCAGGATTTCCGACTTCGCGAAATCCACGGCGTTCTCCACGAAGGAGGTGAAGGCGTGGGTGATCTCGGGCAGCCGGCGGATGTCGGGGGTTTTCATGCCCTTGGCGCCGGTGACGATGGCCTCGACGCGGACGCCCTTCACGCCGCCATGCGGCTCGATCACCTCCTGCACCAGCTGGCGCAGCGACAGGCGCTCATGCACCACGTCGGCGGCCGCGTCGGGGGTCTCGGTCAGGCGGCGCAGGATCTCGCGGCAGCGCTCGGCCTGGGAGACCAGGAGTTCGGCGTCTTCCTTCACCGCCGGCGTCGGCGCCTCGCGGCCCAGCTCCTTGGCGACGATGGAGATGGTGGCGAGCGGGGTGCCGAGCTCATGGGCGGCGGCGGCGGCCAGCGCGCCCAGCGCCGATAGCCGTTGCTCGCGGGCAAGCACCGCCTGGGTCACGTCGAGCGCCAGGGCCATCCGCGCCGATTCCACCGCCGCCTGGCGCACATAGCCGGCGGTGAGCGCGATGCCGGCGATGTTGGCCAGCGCCGCGGCGACCCGGAAACTCAGCGGGATGACCACCTCCATGCCGGGCGACTGCGGCAGCGGCAGGGAGACGATCGCCAGGACCGCGGAGATCACCGAGGCCATGGCCGCCAGCGTCAGGACCGGGCGCAGCGGCAGCGTAGCGGCCGCCAGCGTCACCGGCGCGATCAGCAGCAGCACGAAGGGGTTCGACGAGCCGCCGGTCAGGAAGATCAGCGTGCTGATCTGCAGAATGTCGATGCCGAGCTGCGCGCCGGCCTCCCGGTCGCCGAACACCCGCTGGCCGGGCGAGGCGACGCCGGTCAGCAGGTTCACCCAGATCCCGGCGCCCACGACCGCGAAGCACAGGAAGAACGGCAGGGAAAAGCCCATGCCGGCGGCCACCAGCAGCAGCGCGGTCTCGCCGGCCACCACCAGCCAGCGCAGGGTGACGAGCGTGCGGACCCGCAGGCGTCCGCGGTGGACCGCGCCTTCCGACCAGTCCTCGCCCTGGTCGGCGCCAAGACCGATCCCGTCCCTGGCCAGTTCGCCCGGCGTCGCCGGCTTGGACCCGTCCTCGCCGCCGTCCTCACCTTGCATAGGCGCTGCGCCGGCCCTATCGAGACCGGGCTGGATCGGCGGCGCGGGGTGCGTCCTCGGTCTGGCCATGCCGGCTCAGGATCGCGCGCCTGGGCCGCCGTGACGACCCCTAAAGCAGATTCGGGCCCTAAAGCGGATTTGGGCATCCAGCCGCTGCGGCCGGCGCCCGGAAGGAAAGCAGGAACCGCTCATGAGCCGAACCGTGTGGATCATCCTGGCCATCCTCGCCGTCGCCTTCGCCGCGGTCACCGGCCTGGCTGTCAAGCGCGGCATTCTCGGCGGCCAAGGGCAAACCGCGGCCATCGGCGGACCGTTCCACCTGGTCGACCAGAAGGGGGCGCCCGCCGACGCGTCTGTCCTGAAGGGAAAATGGAACGCGGTCTTCTTCGGCTTCACCTATTGCCCGGAGGCTTGCCCGACGACGCTCCTGGCGCTTGGCCAGACCGAAAAGCTGCTGGGGCCCAAGGCCGGCGACTTCCAGGCGGTGTTCATCTCGGTCGACCCCGACCGCGACACGCCCAAGGTGATAGCCAACTACCTGTCGAACTCCGCCTTCCCGCGCCGCACCGTGGGCCTGACCGGCACGCCGGCCCAGGTGGCTGAGGTCGCGCACGCCTACAAGGTCTTCTACCAAAAGGCGGGTGAGGGGCCAGGCTACCAGATCAACCACTCGACCATCACCTATCTGATGAGCCCGACCGGCGATTTCGTCTGCGTGATCCCCTACGGCGAGGCTCCGCAGCAGATGGCCGGCCAGATTCAGGCGGCGATGAAGCAGGGGCCGCACGCGACATCGTGTAGCGCCTAGCGCGTATAGGCGCTCCAGAACGAGCCCGCCGCGGTCGCCGCGCCCACCACCTCGGCGTCAAGCTGGCCTGTGCGGACAAGGGCGAAGCGCTCGGCGAGCAGGGCCCGCAGGTCCAGGCCGTCGTCCGCCCAGCGGGCTTCGACCGCTGGCACCACGCGGCGCAGGGTGTTGACGATGGCGATCGGCGCGCCGGGCGGCAGGGCCTGGGCGATCAGGCCGATATCCTCGGCCGGACGCAGGCAGTGCTGCAGAACCCAGACGCTGAAGGCCGCCTGGGCCCGCAGGCCGCCGCCGATCAGCCCTTGGAACGTGCGCCGCGAAACGACCGAGAAGTTGGCGTGATCCACATAGGCCGGCGCCAGGGCGCGCATCTCCGCGCTGCTGTCGACGCCTAGGACGACGCAGCCGAACCGCTCGATGAGCGCCTTTGAGAGACGTCCGACCCCGCAGCCGTAGTCGACCACCAGCATCCCGGGCTGGATCGCCAGCCACTCGCCCAGCAGCTCGGCGAGATAGGGAGTCTCCCGCCGCCAGCGGTCCTCGGTTCCCTGGCCGGCCGATCCGGTGACGATGATCCGCTTGGCGGCCTCGAGGTCGGGCGCGGCGAAGATGCCGGGGTCATAGGTCACGCGGGTCATGCGGCGATCCTAGCATCGGGTCCGCTGGCGCAAAGCTGGGGAAAAGCTGAACATCGGGTATGGACCCGGTTAACGGTTCAGGTGTTATGCTGCGGCGCACAAAGGATGGGGCATGCTCTACTCCCTCTATGAAGCGGGTTTCTATGCTGCAACGCCGCTGCGCGCGGCTGCGCGGATCACGCGGGATTTCTGGTCCTCGCCGCTCAATCCGGCGCGCGACAGCGAGCTCGGCCGCCGCCTCTACGCCAACGCCGACCTGTTCGCGAACCTGACGCGCCGCTACGGCAAGCCCGACTGGGGCATCGAGACCATCGAGATCGACGGCGAGCCCGTTCGGGTCCGGCTCGAGGAGGTCTGGTCGAGCCCCTGGTGCAAGCTCACCCACTTCGCCCGCGACATGGCCGACATGCGCCGCGCCGGCCGCCGCACCCGCGAACCTGCGGTGCTGATCGCCGCCCCGCTCAGCGGCCACTACGCCACCCTGCTGCGCGGCACGGTGGAAGCCTTCCTGCAGGACCACGAGGTCTACATCACCGAGTGGACCAACGCCCGCGACGTGCCGGTGATGGAAGGCCGCTTCGACTTCCACGACTACATCGACCACATCCGCGAGATGCTGCGGATCCTGGGGCCCCGGCCGCACGTGGTCGCAGTTTGCCAGCCGGGCCCGCCGGTGCTGGCCGCCGCGGCGCTGATGGCCGAGGACGGCGAGGAGTGCCGGCCGGGATCGATGACCTTCATGGGCTCGCCGATCGACGCGCGGCTGTCGCCGACCGTGACCAACAAACTGGCCGAGGAACGGCCCTTCACCTGGTTCCAGTCGACCATGATCGACACCGTGCCGCCGCCCCATCCGGGGATGGGCCGGCGCGTCTATCCGGGCTTTGTGCAGCTCGCCAGCTTCATGTCGATGAACGCCGCCAAGCACGAGGAGGCGCACCAGCGCTACCTGCGCCAGCTGATGGACGGCGACGGCGACGGGGCCGAGCAGCACCTGAAGTTCTACGACGAGTATCTTTCGGTGCTCGACCTCACCGAGGAATTCTATCTGCAGACCGTCGATGTGGTCTTCCAGCGCTACCTGCTGCCCAAGGGCGAACTGACGCATCGCGGACGCCTGGTCCGGCCCGAGCTGATCACCGACATCAGCCTGCTGACCGTCGAGGGCGAGAACGACGACATCTCCGGAATCGGCCAGACCCAGGCGGCCCACGATCTCTGCTCGGGCCTGCCGGCGGACCTCAAGCAGGACTATGTGCAGCCTAAGGTCGGCCACTACGGCGTCTTCAACGGCGCGCGCTTCCGCGACGAGATCTATCCGCGCGTGCGCAGCGTGATCTGGACCGCCGAAATGGCGCTTTCGCGCGAGCCGGCCAACGCCGCGCGGCCCAAGCGTATCAAGGCCGCCTAGAGGCCCCTCCCGTTCAGGGCCGAAGCCGCTTACTTAGGGCGCATGAGTCTCTTCGGCCGTTCTCTTGCCGACGGCGACCGGCTGGAAGTCGCCGGGACCGCCGTCACCTTGAAGGTGAACCGCCGCGCGCGCCGCGTATCGCTTCGGCTCGACCGGACACGCCGCGAGATCGTCGCCACCGCGCCGTCGCCGCGCCGCCTGCCCGAGGCCGCCGCCTTTGCCCGCGAGCGGGCCGGCTGGATCGCCGCGCGGATCGCCGAGCTGCCGGACGCCACCCCGGTCCATCCGGGCATGATGCTCGAGGTGTTCGGCGAGCCGGTGCGGCTGGAGGCCGGCAGCGGCCGCGCCAAATGGCTGCCCGCCGCGCACGGCGAGCCGGCCCGCATCACCGCCATGGCATCGTCCGATCTTGGGGGCGAAGGCTACGCGCGCGCGGTGATCCTGATGCTCAAGAAGCGGGCCAAGGCGGTGCTTGGCGAGCGCACGGAGGTCTACGCCGCCATGCTGGGCGTCGCCCAGCCCACGGTCACCGTCGCCGACGCCAAGGGCCGCTGGGGCTCGTGCCGCCCGGGCGTGCGGGGCGGCGTGGCGTCGATCCGCTATAGCTGGCGCCTGGCGCTGGCCCCCTTCGAGGTCGCCGACTATGTGGCGGCCCACGAGTGCGCCCACCTCTTGGAACTGAACCACGGCCCGCGCTTCTGGGCCCACGTCCGCGCCCTGGTCGGCGAACCCAAAGCCCACCGCGCCTGGCTGCGCAGCGAGGGCGCGCGCCTGCACGCGTTTGGGCGGTAGCTTCGCTCCAGATGCTCCCCCGCAGGGGGAGCTGTCTGCGAAGACAGACTGAGGGGGTTCAAGCCCACTCCGCTATCCGCTTTGGGTGGAACCCCCTCCGTCTCGGCGCTGCGCACCGAGCCACCTCCCCCTCAATCGCGCTGCGCGCTGGGGGAGGATCTGAAGATCAGTGCGGCGCCTCGTCGGCCGGCTGACGCGGTCCTGACGCCCCACGCGGCGGCGGGGCGGGATCGGCCTCGTGATCGCCGTGCAAGAGGTCCTGGACGCCGTTGAGGATCGCCCCGATCGCGTCGGTCGGCTGGTCTGGCGGCGGCGGGGCCTCGGCGCCGGGGATCGGCTGAACCGCGAGCCGTGGCAGGGCCTGGGTCATGTAGTCGTGCCAGATCGCCGCCGGCGGGCCGCCGCCGGTGACCTTCTTCATCGGCGTATTGTCGTCGCGCCCGACCCAGACGGCGGTGACGAAGCCGCCGGTGTAGCCGATGAACCATGCGTCCCGGTAGTCGCTGGTGGTGCCGGTCTTGCCGGCCAGGTCGTAGCCCTTCACCGCCGCCCGCGTGCCGGTCCCGGACACGATCACCTGGCGCATCATGCGGATCATGTAGGAGAGCGCCGGCTGGCCGATCACGGTGCGGCGCTGGTCGCCTCCGACATTGTGGTCGTAGAGCACCCGGCCGGACGCGGTGCGGATGCGCTCGATGCCGTAGCCGCGGGCGAAGACGCCGCCGTTGGCGAAGGGCGCGTAGGCCTGGGCCATCTCCAGCGGGCTGACCTCGACGGCGCCCAGCGACATGGAGGGGTCGAGCTGGATAGGCGAGACGATGCCCAGCCGATGCGCGGTCGCCGCCACGTTCGAGGTGCCAACCTCGTTGGCCAGGCGCGCCGCCACGGTGTTGATGGATTCCTTCAGGCCGATCTCCAGGTTGATCGGACCCAGGTATTTGCCGGTGTAATTGCGAGGCGTCCAATTGCCGATGGTGATCGGCTCATCGACCACCGGGGTGTCCGGGGTGCGGCCCGCCTCCATGGCGGTCAGATAGACGAAGGGCTTCCAGGAGGAGCCGGCCTGGCGCCTGGCCTGGGTCGCCCGGTCGAACTGGCTCTGCAGATAGTTGACCCCGCCGACATAGGCGCGGACGCGGCCCTCGCCGTCGAGCGACAAAAGCGCCGCCTGCTTGACGCCCTGGCCCTGCGCGCCCGCGACGCCGGCCTGCACCGCCTGTTCGGCGCTGGCCTGCAGGGGAAGGTCGAGCGTGGTCTCCACCACCAGGTCCTCGGTCGGCTGGCCGACCAGATGGCGGACCTGATCGTCGACCCAGTCGGTGAAGTACTGCGCCCGCTGGTTGGCCAGCACCGGATTGACCCGGATGGGGCCGGAGTTGATGGCGTCCTGCGCCTGCTGGGCGGTGATGGCGTGGGTGCGGACCATCTCGTCCAGCACGGTGGTGGCGCGCCGCTCGGCGCGCGCGGTGTCGGCCATCGGCGAATAGCGCGAGGGGCCCTTCATCAAGCCGGCCAGCATGGCGCTTTCGGCGAGCGTCAGTTGGGCGGCGGGCTTGCCGAAATAGCGCTGGGAGGCGGCCTCGATGCCATAGGCGCCTTCGCCGAAATACTCCCGGTTCAGATAGAGCTCGAGGATCTGCTTCTTGGAGAACTTGGCCTCCAGCCAGATCGCCAGGATCAGCTCCTGGGCCTTGCGGCGGTAGTTCTGGTTGGGCGTCAGGAAGAGCGCGCGGGCGAGCTGCTGGGTGATGGTCGAGCCGCCGCGCAGGGGCCCCGCGCCGTGATGGGTCCAGTTGTAGACCTGGCTGCGCGCGATGCCCCACGGGTTGAAGCCGAAGTGCCAGTAGAACCAGCGGTCCTCGATCGCCACGAAGGCCTTGGGCACATAGGGCGGCAGCTTGTCCAGGTCGACCGGCGGGGCGAACTGGCTGCCGCGCACCGCCACCAGGCCGCCGGAGCGGTCCAGGTAGGAGATCGAGGGCTGGCGCTTGACGTCGTAGAGCTTGGAGGTGTCGGGCAGGTCCACCGAGAAGACGGCGAAGAAGGCGACGACGAAGATCAGCGCCCAGACGCCGAGCACGAGCGTCCAGTAGATGAAGGCCTGCAGCGGCGTGCGCCCCGGCCGGGGCTCGCCCGAGCCAGCGCCGGAACCGTTGCCAGAGCCGCCGCCAGAGCCATTGCCGCCGCCGCTGCGGCCGGATCCGCGACCCGGCCCGCGTCCCGAGCCGCCCCTGGATCCATTGGGCGGCGGCTGCGCGTTCGCCATCTGCTCGTCCTACGGTCCCGGGCCGACCCATGTCGCAACACAGGGCGCGACCCATAGCTTAGCGCAGACAAGCACGCGACAAGATTGACGAGATATGAACGGCGGGCTTTGAGAGGGCCCTACGACGGCTTCGCGCGGCTTTCTTTGCAGCCAAGCTTAGGTCACATTCCGCGTCGAGTTTGGCCGCGCCGAGTTTTGGCCTCGCCGGTTTCGGAACAGTCGGGCCGGCGCGCCCTTAGAGGATGAGAGACGATGTTGCGGACGCGGGTTGCGGTGGCGATGGCGCTGGTGATGTTCGGCGCGGCGGCCTGTTCCAAGGGCGGCGGCGGGACCGCGCTCACCCAGGATGACATGGATCAGGGCAACGCCCAGGCGAAAGTCACGGTGGTGGAATACGCCTCGGTCGGCTGCCCGGTCTGCGCCAAGTGGCAGAAGGAGGTCTATCCGGCCTTCAAGGCCAAATACATCGACACCAACAAGATCCACTACGTGTTCCGCGAAATGCTGGTGGGCCAGGGGCCTGAGATCGCGGTGGCCTCGGCCGGCTTCCTGCTCGCCCGCTGCGCCGGCAAGGACAAGTACTTCGCGGTGACCGACGCGATCTTCACCAGCCAGCAGCAGGCCTTCGAGGCGCCGCGCGAGACCCTGCTCAACGTGGCCAGGTCGGTGGGCATGAGTGACGACGCCTTCAACAAGTGCATCAACGACGACAAGGCGATGCAGGCGCTGCAGGACCGGGTCGACCACCACAACCGCGACGACCACGTCAATTCGACGCCGACCTTCGTGATCAACGGCAAGAGCCTCGAGCCCGGCTACCACTCGCTCGACGAGATCGACGCGGCGATCAAGGCGGCGGGCGGCTAAGGCCGGCCATTCGCGCCGTAGGAACGCCCGCCGGACGGTTCAAGGGCGCGAAGCTCTACATTCACGCATACCCGTGTTGCGAAAAAAGCGGTTGCCCGCGATCTTAACACTGTTATCTTAGCGATGCTCAGTTCGTCGTGCGCCGAGGGTGGGGATACCCGGAGCGGTCCCACGCGGTGAATCGGGCCGGCGCCTTGAGCAGGGGCGCCGCCACTCCCCGAACCGGAGGGCTCATCATGAAGCTCCTGACCCTTGCGGCTGCCTGCGCGGCCGTCGCCACCCTCGCCGCCGCTCCCGCTTTCGCCGCCGATCCGGTGGTCGCCAAGCTGGCGCAGCCCGTTCCTCAAGCCACCAAGTTCATCGCCGGTGAAGCGGTGTTCAAGTGCGAGGGCGACACCTGCGTCGCCGCCGCGCCGCAGTCGCAAACCTTCTCGACCGCGGCCTGCAAGGCCCTCGCCGCCAAGGTCGGCGCGGTCGTCGCCTTCACCGGCGAGAAGGCCATGGACGACTCGCGTCTGTCGGCCTGCAACGCCGTCGTGGTGGCCCGCGCCGCCGGCGGCGCGCAGATGGCCAAGCAGTAACTCCAGACTTTTTCAGTCTCCCAGCGGCTCTGTTGTCGAGCTTCTGAACTTGGGCGCCGGCCTTCGGGTCGGCGCCCTTTTCTTTTTGCGCAATCCTGCCCTGAGGTCGCGAAGCCCGTGACTATAGGTCGGGTCCGGCGGGCCGCGTCGCGTCCCCCTTGTGTTGCGGCGCGGGAGGTCGCGTGCTATCAGGCGCGCGGCTTCGGGCAAGGGGTCCTTGAGACCTTTGCGCTCGCTGTGCTTTTTCCAAGCGCTTTCAAGCCTTTAAGGCTGCAGCGGCATTCGTCGCGGCGGCTCCCTAGACGCACCGGGCGGACACTTAAGTGGCGGACGATTCAAAGGTATCGAATGTGGGCGGCCGGTACGCTCAGGCCCTGTTCGACCTGGCGAGCGATGAGAAGCAGGTTGCGGCCGTCGAGGCGGACCTGAAATCCCTGAAGAAGGCGCTGGCCGAAAGCCGGGACCTGCGGACGCTGGTGGCCTCGCCCGCGTTCAGCGCCGAAGACAAGGGCAAAGCCCTGGTGGCCATCGCCGTGAAGGCGAAGTTCTCCATGACCACCATCAAATTTCTTGGGTTGCTGGCCACCAACGGCCGCGCCGGACTGCTCGCCTCGATCATCACCAGCTATGAGGCGCTCTCGGCCAAGGCCCGCGGCGCCGTCTCCGCCCAGGTGACCACCGCCATCGCGCTCAGCCCCGCCCAGTCGAAGGGCGTCGCCGCCGCGCTGCGCCAGGCGTTGGGCAAGGACCCTGAAATCGAGACCCGCATCGACCCCGCCATTCTGGGCGGCATCAAGGTGCAGGTCGGTTCCCGTCTGTTCGACGCTTCGCTCAAGTCGAAGCTCGACTCCCTCAAATTCGCCCTCAAGAGAGCGTAAGATCCATGGATATCCGCGCCGCCGAAATCTCGGCCATCCTCAAGTCGCAGATCGCGAACTTCGGCCAGGAAGCTGACGTCTCCGACGTCGGTCAGGTCCTGTCCGTCGGCGACGGCATCGCCCGCGTCTTCGGCCTCGACAACGTCCAGGCCGGCGAGATGGTCGAGTTCACCAAGGCCGGCGTTAAGGGCATGGCGCTGAACCTCGAGCGCGACAACGTCGGCGTCGTGATCTTCGGCGAAGACCGCGCCATCTCGGAAGGCGACGAAGTCCGCCGTCTGGGCGAAATCGTCGACGTGCCGGTGGGCAAGGGCCTCTTGGGCCGCGTCGTCAATCCGCTGGGCGAGCCGATCGACGGCAAGGGCCCGATCACCAACGTGGCCGAGCGCCGCCGGGTGGACGTGAAGGCGCCGGGCATCATTCCGCGCAAGTCGGTGCACGAGCCGGTGCAGACGGGCCTCAAGGCCATCGACACCCTGATCCCGGTCGGCCGCGGCCAGCGCGAGCTGATCATCGGCGACCGCCAGACCGGCAAGACCGCCGTCGCCATCGACACCATCCTGAACCAGAAGTCGATCAACGCCGGGACCGATGAGAGCGCCAAGCTCTATTGCATCTACGTCGCCATCGGCCAGAAGCGCTCGACCGTCGCCCAGATCGTCAAGACGCTCGAGGAGCGCGGCGCGCTCGACTACACGATCGTCGTTTCCGCGACGGCGTCGGAGCCGGCTCCGCTGCAGTTCCTGGCGCCTTTCGCCGGCTGCGCCATGGGTGAGTGGTTCCGCGACAACGGCATGCACGCGGTCATCATCTACGACGACCTGTCCAAGCAGGCCGTCGCCTACCGCCAGATGTCGCTGCTGCTGCGCCGCCCGCCGGGCCGCGAAGCCTATCCGGGCGACGTCTTCTATCTGCACAGCCGTCTGCTGGAACGCGCCGCGAAGCTCAACGAAGCCAACGGCTCGGGCTCGCTGACCGCGCTGCCGCTGATCGAGACCCAGGCCAACGACGTCTCGGCCTATATCCCGACCAACGTGATCTCGATCACCGACGGCCAGATCTTCCTGGAAACCGACCTGTTCTTCCAGGGCATCCGCCCGGCGGTGAACGTCGGCATCTCGGTGAGCCGCGTGGGCTCGTCCGCCCAGATCAAGGCGATGAAGACCGCCGCCGGCCCCATCAAGGGCGAGCTCGCCCAGTACCGGGAAATGGCCGCCTTCGCCAAGTTCGGCTCCGACCTGGACGCCACGACCCAGCGCCAGCTGGCGCGCGGCGAGCGCCTGACCGAGCTTCTGAAGCAGCCCCAGTACTCGCCGCTGTCGGTCGAGGAGCAGGTGGCGGTGATCTACGCCGGCACCCGCGGCTATCTGGACGGCATCGCCACCAACCAGGTGCGCCGTTTCGAGAGCGAACTGCTCGCCCACCTGCACGCCAAGCATCAGGGCATGCTCGACAAGATCCGCACCGAAAAGGACATCAAGAACGTCGAAGACGATCTGAAGTCCACGCTGGCCGCCTTCGCCCAGTCGTTCGCTTAGACGCGCGCGGGCAGAGGATCAGGATCTAGGGGATGGCCAGCCTCAAGGAGATGCGCAATCGGATCGGAAGCGTGAAAGCCACGCAGAAGATCACGAAGGCGCTGCAGATGGTGGCGGCGGCGAAGCTGCGCCGCAGCCAGGACGCCGCCCAGAACGCGCGGCCCTACGCCGAGCGCATGGCCGCGGTGATCGCCAACCTGGCGGCCGGGGTCTCGGGCGAAGGCGCGCCGCGCCTGCTGGTCGGCACTGGCTCGGACCAGCGTCACCTGATCGTGGTGGCGACCTCGGACCGCGGCCTGGCCGGGGGTTTCAACTCCTCCATCGTCCGCGCCGCGCGCGAGAAGATTTCGCGCCTGCTGAACGAGGGCAAGGACGTCCGCGTGCTCACGCTGGGCCGCAAGGCCCGCGACCAGCTGAAGCGGCTCGACCGCTCGGCCGGCGCCTTCGAGGCCGGCGGCAACCCCTCGCTCGCCGTCGCCGAAGAGGTCTCGGCGAAGATCCGCGAGCTGTTCGAGGCGGGCGATGTCGATGTCGTCACCCTCTATTTCTCGAAGTTCAAGTCGGTGATCTCGCAGACCCCGACCGCCGTCCAGCTGATCCCGGCGCAGGTCGAGGCCTCCGCTCCGGCCATCGATCTGAAGGGCGCCGTCTACGAATACGAGCCTGACGAGGAGACCATCCTCGAAGAGCTGCTGCCCCGGAACATCACCACCCAGATCTTTTCCGCCATGCTGGAAAACCAGGCCGGGTTCTACGCGTCCCAGATGACCGCGATGGACAACGCCACCCGCAACGCCGGCGACATGATCTCGGCCCTCACCCTGAAGTACAACCGCTCACGCCAGGCGCAGATCACCAAGGAGCTGATCGAGATCATCTCCGGCGCCGAAGCGCTCTAGCCGAATACCGAAAGAGACAGTCATGGCCACCACCACCGCCAAGAAACCCGCCGCCAAGAAGCCGGCCGCCCCGAAGGCCCCGACCAAGTCGGCCGCCAAGACCCCGGCCGTCGCCATCAAGGGCGTCGCCACCGGCAAGCTGGTGCAGATCATCGGCGCGGTCGTCGACGTGGAGTTCGAAGGCCACCTGCCGGCGATCCAGAGCGCTCTGGAAACCACCAACACCGACCAGCGGACCGGCGCGCCGTTCCGCCTGGTGCTCGAGGTCGCCCAGCACCTGGGCGAGAACACCGTGCGCGCCATCGCCATGGACACCACCGAGGGCCTGACCCGCGGCCAGCCGGTCACCGACACCGGCCGCCCGATCACCGTGCCGGTGGGCCCGGCGTGCCTGGGCCGCATCATGAACGTCATCGGCGATCCGATCGACGAAGCCGGCCCGATCAACTCGCCTTTTGAATCGCCGATCCACCGCGAGGCCCCGTCCTTCGCCGAGCAGTCGACCTCGGCCGAAGTGCTGGTCACCGGCATCAAGGTGATCGACCTGCTCTGCCCCTATACCAAGGGCGGCAAGATCGGCCTGTTCGGCGGCGCCGGCGTCGGCAAGACCGTGACCATGCAGGAGCTGATCAACAATATCGCCAAGGCCTACGGCGGCTACTCCGTGCTGGCCGGCGTCGGCGAGCGCACCCGCGAGGGCAACGACCTCTATTACGAAATGATCGAGTCCAAGGTGAACATGGACCCGAAGGAGCACGGCGGCTCCACCGAGGGCTCCAAGTGCGCGCTGGTCTACGGCCAGATGAACGAGCCTCCCGGCGCCCGCGCCCGCGTGGCGCTCACCGGTCTGGCGCAAGCCGAGTACTTCCGCGACCAGGAAGGCAAGGACGTGCTGCTGTTCGTCGACAACATCTTCCGCTTCACCCAGGCCGGCGCGGAAGTGTCGGCGCTGCTGGGCCGCATCCCGTCCGCCGTGGGCTATCAGCCGACGCTGGCCACCGAGATGGGCAACCTGCAGGAGCGGATCACCTCGACCAACAAGGGCTCGATCACCTCGGTGCAGGCGATCTACGTGCCCGCCGACGACATGACCGACCCGGCGCCGGCCACCTCCTTCGCCCACCTGGACGCGACGACGGTGCTGAGCCGCGACATCGCCGCCCAGGCGATCTTCCCGGCCGTGGACCCGCTGGACTCCACCAGCCGGATCATGGACCCGCTGGTGATCGGCGAAGAGCACTACAACGTCGCCCGCCGCGTGCAGGAGACCCTGCAGGCCTACAAGGCGCTGAAGGACATCATCGCGATCCTGGGCATGGACGAGCTGTCGGAAGAGGACAAGCTGACGGTGGCCCGCGCCCGCAAGATCTCCAAGTTCCTGTCGCAGCCGTTCCACGTGGCCGAGCAGTTCACCAACACGCCCGGCGTGCTGGTCAGCCTGGAAGACACCATCCGCTCGTTCAAGGCGGTGGTGGACGGCGAATACGACCACCTGCCGGAAGCCGCCTTCTACAACGTCGGCGCCATCGAGGACGCGGTGAAGAAGGCCGAGCAGCTGGCGGCGGAAGCGTAAAGAACGGACATGGCCGACAAGCTTCACTTCTCCCTGGTCTCACCGGAGCGCGAGCTGTTCTCGGGCCTCGTGGACCAGGTCGACGCGCCGGGCTCCGAAGGCGACTTCGGGGTGCTGGCCGGCCATGCGCCGTTCATGACCGCGCTGAAGGAAGGTCCGGTCACCGTGCACAACGACGGCCAGATCACCGTCTATCAGGTGCGGGGCGGTTTTGCGGATGTCACGCCGGATGGCTTCACCGTGCTCGCTGAGCACGCTATTGAAGCAGTCTAAATTATAGTTGTAAATTCGCCGCCGTAAGGTCTTGCTTCCGCCCTCGCGGTCCCGTTTTATGGCCCGCTGAAAAGTCAGGGAAAGTCTTAGATGCGCATCGTCCTCGCCAGCCTGCTCGCCACCGCGGCCCTCGCGTCCGTGGCTCAGGCCCAGACGCCTTCCGCGCCCGCGGCGCCCGCGGCGCAGACTCCTCCCGATGCGACCGCCGCCGCGCCGCCCGCGACGCCGACACCGCCCGCCACGCCGGACGCGAACGCCGCGCCGGCCCAATCCCCGACCGACGAGGCCCGGGCGAAGCTCGCGGCGCTCACCGGAGACGGCGCGCAGGTCCTGCAGATCGTCGAAAAGTTCTGCGTGCCGTTGGTGCGCGGCGGCAACTTCGACCAGCTGGCCAAGGCCAACGGCATGAAGAACAACCGCCGCGACGGCACCTGGTCGATCCAGCTCGGCACGACCAACAAGGACTACAACATCACCTTCTCGCCGCCCGGCGTGAACAAGGACGTCTGCCGCGGCGAGGTCCACTATGCGGTGGGCCAGGACCAGCCCATCGTCCAGGCGCTGCTGGTCTGGTCCTTCCTGCATCAGCCCGAGCTGATCCTGCAGGCCAACTATGTGGCGGTGGATCCGGACGGCATCAAGCGGGTGCGGAAGTCCTGGGAAGCCTTGAACGCGACCTCGTCCACGGCGGTGAATTTCTCCACCTGGACCAAGCCGGACGACAGCTCGCTGAACCCGAAATATTCGACCGGCGAGATCTTCTACCAGGAACGCAAGCTCGGATGAGCTGGACGGACGCCGCGGGACTTGCCGGCGTCCTGATGATCCTGGCAGCCTACGCCGGCGCGGCGCTGGGCCGGCTCGATCCCAAGGGCGTCTGGTCGCTCCTGGCGAATCTGATCGGCGCCTGCGGGATTCTGGTTTCGCTGCTGATCGCCAACTTCAACCTGTCATCGACCGTGATGGAAGGCTCCTGGGCGCTGGTCGCACTGGCGGGCCTGATCCGGCTGGCCGTGATCAAGCGGCGAGGCTGACCGTCTCGGCCAGCCAAGCGAGCGCGCTCTGCGCCACCGTCTCCCAGCCGGGCTCGCCGACCAGCCAGTGGCTCATCCCCGGCATGATCTCGAACGTCGCGCCGATGCGCTCGGCGATCGCCTTGGCGGTCGTGCTGGAGTGGACGACGTCGCCCTGGCCGGAGATCACCAGGGAGGGCGCTGCGATGGCCCCCGGGCCGACGCTGGTCGTCATGAAGGGGTCGAGCCACCAGTTCAGGGTCTCGCGCACGGCCATGGCGCTTTCCGGCCGTAGCCTGGCGACCGCCGCCTCCCGCTCGGCCTTGGGCATCCTGTCGAGGCTGTAGGCGCGCATCAGGCCACGATCGGGCTCCAGGGCGCCCGAGGAAAACAGCCCGGCGATCTGCACGCCGAAGGCGGTCGCCGCCTCCTCCAGGCTGGACCCCACCACGCCCCAGGGCGGCGAAGGGGCAAGCAGCACCAGCGCGCGGATCTTCGCCCGCCGCGCGGCCAGCTGCGCCACCAGGCCGCCCATGGAGTGGCCCAGCAGCACCGGCGGCTCGGCCAGGCTGTCGCAGAGCTTGGCGATGTCGGCGGCGTAGTCGCTCATCGAGACGCCGATCACCGCGCCGGTCGGCGCGTCCGCGGCGTGGCCGCGCAGGTCAGGCGCGATGACCTCGAAGCCAGCGGCCTCAAAGGGCGCGCGAAAGGCCTCGAAGCACCAGCCGCCGCAAAAGGCGCCGTGCACCATCACAATGGCGGTCATCTAGTTCTCTTTCACGCGGGCGGCCGCAAATGCGCCAAAGGCCTCGACCACCCGACGATAGGCCGCCTTCTTGAAGGGCACGATCAGGTCCGCCGCGTCCTCCAGATAGGCCCAGCGCCAGGCGTCGAACTCCGGCGGGCCGTGGGCGGTCAGGTCGAAGTCCGTGTCGTCGCCCTGGAAGCGGAAGGCGAACCACACCTGCTTCTGGCCTTTCCAGCCGCGCAGCGCCTTGGAGCCGCCGTGGCCAGGCGGGAAGTCGTAGGGCACCCACTCCTTGGTGCAGTCGAGGAAGGCGGCCTTCGTCGCGCCGGTCTCCTCGGCCAGCTCGCGGCGCGCGGCGGCTTCCAGGTCTTCGCCCGGATCGACGCCGCCTTGCGGGAACTGCCAGTTGTGCGGCCCGGGCGTGTTGGCGCGCCGGCCCAGCCAGACGCGGCCGTCCGCGTCGAAGAGCACGACGCCGACGTTCGGGCGGTAAAGGTCCAGATCCTGGGTCATGCGCCCCTGCTGTTCGCGCAGAGGTCTCTTAGCCTAGGACGCTTTCCAACGCATCAATGCGCCCATCCCTCAATGGGCCAGGGCCGAGGCCGGCGCGAGCTGGAAGCCGCGGTCGCTTAAGGACCGCGACCATTGGGCGACCTTCTCCAGCGTCACCGGATAGGCGAAGCCTGAGCCAAGCGCCTGGCCGCGCTGCAGGGCCGAGGCTTGCAGGGCCAGCAGCTGCTGGTCGATGGCGGTCTGGTTGAGCTGGTCATCGATCACCCGCTCGGCGGAGCCGCGGATGACGCCCTTGCCGGCGCGGCTGCGGGCCGAGCCGTCGTCGACGAAGGCCAGGCCCCGCCCGCGCACGGCTGAGGAAAAGGTCTGATAGGCCCCGTCCGAGGCCAGGAACTTGGAGCCCAGATAGTTGGTCAGGCCGAAATAGCCGGTGGCCCGCGACAGAATCCACTCCAGCTTCTTGACCGTCTCCGGGCCCTGTCCGCCGGCCATCAGGGTCAGCGGGCCAGGGTCGTTGTCCGGATAGTCCACCGGCTCCATGGGCGTCTCCAGCAGCACCTCGTGGCCGTGGGCGCGGGCCATGTCGATCCAGCCCTGCAGGCCTTCGGCGTAGGGGCTGAAGGAGAGCGTGATCTCGGCCGGCAGGGTCTCGATGGCCGCCTGGGTGGTCCGGGCGTTGAGACCTAGCCCGCCGATCACCAGGGCGACCTTCGGGCGGCCATTGGGCGCGAAGGGCCGGCGGTAGGCCTCGAAGGGGGTGCGGCCGTCCGGCGCGATGATCGGCAGCGGCCCGGCGGGGCCCGGCGCGAAGAAGCCGGCGATCGGGGCCACGGCCAAGGGCGCGCCGGGCGGCGGCGGGGCGGTGAAGGTCCCGGGCCTGTTCCAGCTGGCGCCGCCGGTCAGGGGCGCCAGCGGGCGGTCGGAGAGCCGGATCACGTCCTGGCTCACCCGCGCCGGGCCGCGCAGGGGGTTCAGGGTCTCGCGCCAGCCTTGCGGCGCGCGGCGGAAGGCCTGGCTGAGCGACAGGCGAACGGTGTTGGGGTCGTGGTTGGCGGGTCCGAGCGTCTTGACCAGGCCGAAGGCCGCGGCGGCCAGCAGGGCGGCGGCGGCGAAGAGGCCGACATAGCGGTTGGACGCCAGCGCGCGCAGCGGCGCGAGGTTCAGCGTCGGCGCGGAAAGGCGGGGAAGGGCGATGCTGGCCACGTTGCGGATGCTCCTCAGCTAAGGAGACTCCCAAAACAGGGTTAACGATCGCTTCTCAAAACTTAAGGAATTGGCCGGACCCAAGCCAAATCGCGACGAACGCTCAGGCGGCGGCCAGGCCGTGGCGGCGACTGCGGCGAAGGATCGCACCGACCCCGCCGAAGCCGACGATCATCAGCGCCCAGGCGCTGGGCTCGGGGACGTTGCCGGCCGGAACGGGCGAGGGCCGGTCGCCCGGCGGGTTGTCGCCGTTGGGATCGAAGGCGGTGTAGCTGAAATCGTCCAACCCCAGCCAGCCGCGATCGGTGACGCCGGTCTGGCCGATGGTCTGTTGGTTGATGGTGACCTGGGTCAGGTCGGTAAAACCGTCCAGGGCGATCAACTGGAAGTGCGAGGTGACCGCGATAGAGATGGTCGGGTTGCAGGCGGTCACGCAGTCAGCACCGCTGATGCCGCTGATCGTCACCATGTCCGGGCCGAGCGTGTTGCCGAAGCCAAGGCCGATCTTGAGATACCAGAGATTGAAGGCGACGTTGTCGGCCGTGACGCCGCTCAGGTCCGCACCGTCCGGTGGAGCCGTGCCGGTGTAGTGGGTGAAGGTCAGCGGCTCCACCTGAAACATGTTGCCAGTTTCCATGAACTGGCTGGCTTGGCCCGTGATCTGCGGGTCCAGCCCAACGGGCATGATGGTGAAGGCGTCTTGCTGAAAGTGCAGGCCGCCGTCGTAGAGGTTGTTCTGGAAGTAGCCATAGGCGTTCGGCGAGAAGTCGATGTCGTCGAAGCCGACGATGCCGGCGCGCGCGCTTTGCGCCACGCACAGCGCCGCGGCCAGTGCGGAAAACACGCCGATCGAAAAATGCCTAGGCATAGTAACCTTAACCCCCCGGCCATATGGCCAAGATACGAAGCAGCCATAGCATTGGATGCAAGCCGCGCGCCAAAACCTTCACCTGGTGCGCGAATTTGCCGCCCAGGTGTCGCCGCGGAGCTACGAAAGGTTAACGCCCCGCCGAGGCAGGGGTGGGCGCGCTAAGGCTGCTTCGGCGTGGGCGCCTTGACCTCGGCCACCTTCGACTTCGACAGGATGCTGGCCAGGCGGGCGGTGGGGGCCGACAGCTTAGGCGTCGCGGCGACTGAGCCGTAGCGCAGCACGTCCTCGGCGCGGGACATCTGGAAGTCCTTCTTCACGTCGAAGCCCTCGGGCGGCGCCTCGGCCGGGGTGTGGGCGCCCTTGCGGACCTTGCCCTCGTCGGCGTTGAGCGCGTTCTTGAAGGAGGCCTCGGAGAAGCCGAAGGCGCGGTTGGCGATCTCCTGCGCCTCGTCCTTGCTGGCCGCGACCTCAAGGTCGGGTTCGATGCCGGTCTTCTGGATCGAGCGGCCGGACGGCGTGTAGTAGCGCGCCGTGGTCAGCTTCAGCGCCCCGTCCATGCCGCCGCGCAGCGGGATCACCGTCTGCACCGAGCCCTTGCCGAAGCTGGTCAGACCGACGATGGACGCGCGCTTGCGGTCCTGCAGGGCGCCGGCGACGATTTCGGCGGCCGACGCCGTGCCGCTATCGATCAGCACCACCATGGGCAGGCCATTGGTGATGTCGCCGGGCCGGGCGTTGTAGCGCTCGACATCGCGCGGATCGCGGCCGCGCTGGCTGACGATCTCGCCGCCTTCCAGGAACAGGTCGGAGATGCCGACCGCCTGGTCGAGCAGGCCGCCGGGATTGCGCCGCAGGTCGAGGATCAGCCCCTTCATGTGGGGGTTCTTGGCCTTGATCTCCTCGAAGGCGGCCTTGGCCTCATCGGTGGTCTTCTCGTTGAAGCCGGAGACCCGCAGGATGCCGTAGTCGCCGTCCAGCTTCGCCGTGGCCGACTTCTGCTTGATGATCTCGCGCTGCAGCTTGACGTCGAAGGGGTCCGACTTTTCGCGCGCGATGGTGAGCGTCACCGTCTCGCCGGGCTTGCCGCGCATCTGCTTGACCGCGTCGGTGACCGAGAGGCCCAGCACGCTGTCGCCGTTGACGGCGGTGATGTAGTCGCCGGGCTTGAGGCCCGCCTTGGCGGCGGGCGTGTCGTCGATCGGCGAGATGATCTTCACCACGCCGTCCTCGGTGGTGACCTCCAGGCCCAGGCCGCCATATTCGCCGCGGGTCTGGTCGCGCATGTCGTCGAAGCCCTCGGGGTCGAGGTAGTTCGAGTGCGGGTCGAGCGAGGTCAGCATGCCATCCAGCGCTGCGTGGATCAGCTTGGTGTCGTCCACCGGGGTCACGTACTGGCGCTCGACGATATCGAGCACGTCGCCGAACAGGCCCAGCATCCGGTAGGTGTTGGCCTTCGGCGGCGTCGCCGCGGCGATCGCGTGCTGGCTCACATAGGCCATGGAGCCTGCGCCCAGCACGAAGGCCGAAACGCCGATCAGGAGGTACTTTTTCATCGCAGCCGTAGGCTCCCTTGCGGCGCCGCCCTGCTGGACGGCCGACCGCCTCAATGATGCGCGGCCCCTCCCGAGCGTCCTTTTTGAATAAGTCCGCTCAGCCCGCTTTGTTCAGCCAACGCCCCGGGTCGACTGGGGCGCCTTGTTCCCGGACCTCCAGGTAGAGTTCCTGGGGGGCCTTAGTATCCCTGGCCGGAGCCGCCTCTTTAGCAGTCTGGCGGCCATCGGGCATGAAACCTACAGCCTCACCGGCCGCGACAGATTGCCCAACCGACACGCTGGTCCGGTCGAGACCAGCAAGCACCAGATGGTATCCACCCGCCAGCCTTAATATCAAGATGACGCCCCATCCCTTCACGGGGCCCACATATTGCACATAGCCAGGGCCGGGGCTGGCCACGCGGGCCCCGCCGGCGGCGGCGAAGGTGACGCCGTTGGAGCGGCCGCCGCTCGCCAGCGCCTGACCGAACCGCCGCACGATGGGGCCGGGCGTCGGGATAGACAGGGTTTGCGGCGGGGTGATGGCTGCTTCTTGACCGGGCGCGGCCCCACTTGCCGATGGGGGCGACAATGGGCCGCGCAACAGAGGCGCCGCTTCCGGCGGCGGGGCCGCCTCGGCGCGTTCGCTGTCGTTGGTGAACAGCGCCTCGCTCTCGACGGCGGCCAGCCTGCGCTGGCGCATCATCTCGCCGGCCTCGTGGGCGTAGCCCAGCGCGCGGGCCTGCAGCTCCGGGGTCATGGCCTTGACCAGGATCGCGGCGCGCACCGCGTCCTTGGCGTCGCGCGGGCTGACCAGCAGGGCCGGCGGCGGGTGGCGCTTCAGCTCCTCCAGCACGGTGAGCAGCCGGGCGAGCTGGCCCATGTTGTGCGACTGCTCGACGGAGAGCTCGGTCTCCTGGCTGTTCAGCCGCGCCAGGCGCTCGCCGGTGGCGGCGATGGCCGCGGCGCCGAGCGCGAGGGCGGCGAGCGAGACGGGCAGGACGTAGGCTGATGTCTTCACAGGGGTCTTCATCAGTCCCGATGATAGGGCGAGCCGGCCAGGATGGTCACCGCTCGATAGACCTGTTCGGCCAGCATGGCGCGCGCCATCGCATGCGGCCAGGTCTGGGGGCCGAAGGCGAGCTTGCCGTTGGCCTTGGCCAGCAGCGCCGGATCCAGCCCATCAGCGCCGCCGATCACGAAGGCCAGGCGGCGCACGCCCCGGTCGCGCAGCGCCGCGATCTCTTCGGCGAAGACGCGGGACGGCCGCGCCTGGCCGTGCTCGTCGCAGGCGATGACATGCGCGTCGGTCAGATGCGGGCGCAGGACGTCGGCCTCAGCGGCCTTGCCAGGTTTCTTCGCCTCGACTTCGATCACCTCGACGGGGCCAAGACCCAGGGCGCGGCCGGCGTTGGTCGCCCGCGCCACATAGGTCTTCGTAAGCTCCGTCTCCGGTGATCGCGGCAGCCGGCCGATGGCGAGGATCGTCAGCTTCACAGGCGCGGCTCCCCGCGCGCTTTGGAGCCAGGAACAGCCTTACGTTGCGGCATTTGGCGGTGCGCCTACGCTATATCCCGCTCCCGCAGTGATTCGGGGGCTGCCCGAACGTGGGAGAGAAACCTTGAAAATCATCACAACGGCGCTCGCGGCCACCCTGCTCCTGGCGGTCTGCGCCAGCGCGGCCTCGGCGCACCCCAGGCATCACCGAATGCACCATCGCGCGATGCACCACCACCACGCCGTGATGCATCACCACCATCACCATCAGCCCTGAGGGCTAGAGCCGGCGGCCCTGGCGTAAGACTGCGCCAGGGCCTGCCGAACTAGGGTTTCGAGCCGGGCGTGCCTGGCGCGGCGGGCGCCGGCGGAGCCTCCTCGTGGGTCCAGCTGCCCGGCGCGCCCGGGAAGACCACCGGACTTTCCCAGCCGTCCGGGCTGAGCGCGCTGACCCCGAAGTACCAGTCGTCGATATTGACGTCCTTCAGCACCGCCTTGCCGCTGGGCGCCGCGTCGCGGGCGTAACGCCACTGCGGGTCGGTGGTGGAGCGCCACCAGAGGCGATAGTGCGCGGCGTCGGCCGCCGGCTGCCATTTCACCGTCGTGTCGGCCGAGACGGCGCCGGAGATGTCCACGTGGGTCGGCGGGGCCGGCGCCATGGCCATCGAGGCCATGGTGATCACGTTCACCCGGGTGACATTGGCCAGGTAGGCGAAGTCGACGCCTTCGATCACGTCGCCGTAGCGGATGCCGTTTTCGGTCCGCAGGTCCTGATGCTGGCGGTTGTAGTTCTCGTTGGCCTCGGTCACCCGCACGGCCGGAAAGCCCGCCTTGATCATCTCCGTCTGGTCGCCGCCGCGGCCGAAACGGTCGGTGCGGTAGACCATGGTGACCTTGAAGTTGCCGAGATAGGTCCCCGCCAGGCCCTCCATGTACCGTGCGATCTGCCGCGACGGCGAATCGACCTCGCCGCCGTTGTAGCGGCGCTTGTCGGCCTCGGCGGGGGTCTCGACGCTCTTGGTGCCCTCGGAGAAGACCCGCACGCGGGTGGTCTCGCGCACGCCGTTGATGCCTTCCGAATTGCCGACGATGTCGTTGTTGAGGTCGGCCTCCACACGCCAGCCCTGCTTGCTCGCGTAGTCGGCGAGCACGTGGCCGCCGTAGAGCCCCTGCTCCTCGCCGGACAGCACCGCGAAGACCAGGGTCGCCGGGAACCTGCGCTTCGACATCACCCGGGCGGCCTCGATCACCGCGGCGGTCCCGGAGGCGTCGTCGTTGGCCCCGGGGGCGTCGGAGGTGAAGTTCTGGACGTCGGTGACCCGGCTGTCGATGTGGCCGGAGATGACGATCACCCGGTTCGGATCGGTGGTCCCCTTCTGGATCGCGAGCACGTCCATCACCTCGGTCGGGTTGGGCACGCGGCGGCCGGTGAACATCTCCGACGGTGTCTCGACGGTCAGGCAGCCGCCGCAATCCTTGGACATGGCCCGGAATTCGGAGGCCACCCAGCGCCGCGCGGCGCCGATGCCGCGGGTGTCGGACTTGGTGTCGCTGAGCGTGTGGCGGGTGCCGAAAGAGACCAGCTTGGCGATGGTCGCATGCTCCTGCTCGGGCGAGACCTGGGCGGCGAGCTCGTGGAGCAGGGCGTGTTCGGTGGGGCTGGGCTGGGCGGAGGCGGCGGTGGCGGTGAGGGCCGCTGCAAGGACGGCGGCGGCGAGGAACAAGGGACGCAAGGGCGGGCTCCAGACTTGAGGCGCGCGACCTTCGCCGTCCGACCAGGCTTACGCAAGGGGACCCGTGCTTAAGTTCATGGTGGCGAGAATGCTCCGGGGTTCGACCGGGTCAAGGACGGCCCTTCGGGCCGCCGCTCCGCGGCGAGCGCGACGCGCTCGTCCTTGACGCGGCCGATCCCCGGAGCCCCAATCTGACCATGGGCCTTAAGGCTCGCTGCATTCTGAAGAATGCCGGCCCGACGGGCGACCTGGGGAGAGCGAAATGCGCCGATGGTTCGGGGTGATCACCGCGGCGGTAGCGCTGTTCGCGGGCAGTCAGGCCTCCGCCGCCGCCCTCAAGGGCGACTGCCCGGACAACTACGTCGTGCACGCCGGCCTCAACACCGATTTCCCGCACGCCGGCGAGAAGCGCGCGTTCCTGGTCTATCCGCCAGAGGGCGACGTCGGGAACGTTCCTATCCCCGCGCCGGTGTTCGTGCCTCTGACCGGGTCGGTCGAGTCGACCATGGACAACCTCACCGTGGCCCGCAGCGGGGCGACATCGCTGATGGCCAAGCAGGGCTTCCTGGTGATCGGGCCGGTGCGCGCCTGCGCCAACCAGGACCCGAACCTCAAGGCCGGCGTCTGCAACGGCCCGGGGCACGACGGCTGGAACTGGAACCCCTGGCGGGAGGGCCGGGCGGCGGGCGTCGCCGGCGAGAAGTTCAAGACCGACGAGGGGCCGGACTCCACCTTCCTGATCGCGGCGGTGAAGTGCGCGGCAAAGTCGTTCCCGGTCGACGCCAAGCGGGTCTACCTGGGCGGCATCTCGTCGGGCGGGACGATGACCAACCGGGCGCTGACCTTCCGCTCCGACTTCTGGGCCGGCGGCCTGCCGATTTCCGGCGAGTGGTACGTGAGCAAGGACGACGGCGGCGCGCTCAGCTTCAACGACGCCCGGGCCTTCGTGGCGAGCGATCCGCACAAGATCTTCCAGGGCCGGGTCGGGCCCTATCCGTTGCCCAAACGTCTGGGTCCGATGATCGTGATCAGCGTCTGGGGCGGCCAGAAGGACCTCTGGGACTGCGGACCGCCGCTGGGGCTGTGCTCCGACTACCGGCCCACGACGCAGGCGGCGAGCAACTATTTCAGCGCCCAGCCGGCGGTGGTGCATGTGGCCTGCACGGCGACCCACGGCCACATGTGGCCGCAGGTGAACACCCAGGCCTTCAACGCCTGGGCGCTCAAGACCTTGGCCTCGCACCCCAAGGGCAGCGACCCGAAGCGCTTCGCGCTGACGCCGCCGCCGGAGGGTTACGCCTGCCAGCTCGGCCGTTTCACCGACCACTATCCGGAGGGCTAGAGGGCCATGCGGTGCGTACTCCTGTCCCTGATCCTTGCGGTTGTTTCCACAGCCGGCGGTGTGGAAGCGGCCCCGAAATGCGCGCCGCCCGGCGCGGCCAAGGACGTCGAGGCCGCCGTGCGCGGCTGGTTCGGGGCCTTCGCGCGGGAGGACTATGCGGCGGGCTATGCCCTGCAGGCGCCGGGCTTCTACGCCTATGACGGCGGCAAGCGGTATGACGGCGCGGCGCTGGGCGAACTGCTGCGCGGCGCCAAGGCGTCGGGGATCCGCGTCGAGTGGAATCTGCACGACATCGACGTGCACGTGGCCTGCGACCAGGCCTGGGCGGCCTGGGTCAACACCGGCGCCAGCGGCAAGGCCGGGGCCCTGCAGCCGGTGACCTGGCTGGAATCCATGGTGCTCCGCTATGAAGGCGGCCGCTGGCGCGTGGAATTCCTGCACTCCGACCGGGTGCGTCCCCCAGGCTAGCGCGGGTAGTAGGGCCGCTGCTGGTAGGCCCAGGCCGGGGGCTCCGACGGCGGCGGCGGGATCTGCTGGCCGTTGTAATAGTAGTACTGCTGGGCGGCGCGCTGCTGGCGGGCCTGGTCGGCATAGGCCCGCTCCTGCGCCTGCTCGGCGTAGGCGCGCTCCTGCACCGCCTTGGCGGCCAGTTCCTCGGCCTGGGCGTTGGCCCGCTGGGCCTCGGCGGCGAGCCGCTGGCGCTCGGCCTCGGCGGCCGCGGTCTGGGCCCGGGCGGTGGCCAGCTGTTCGTCGGCCACGGCCTTGGCGCGGGCGTCGGCGAGCTGGCGCGCGCGCTGGGCGTCGAGCTCGGCCTCGCGGGCGCGGTGCTGGCCGGCCACCTGGGCGCCGCAGGTCTTCAGGTCGGCGATCCCCTGGCCGGCGCCGGCCAGCGAGGCGCTCACCGCCTCGTCCGACAGCCAGGCCACCTGCAGGGTCTTGCCGTGGCGCAGCGCCCCCAGCGTCTCGTCGGAGAGGTTCATCACCGCCAGCCCCTCTTCGCCGGTGCGCTGGACGAGGTTGGAGAAGGGTCTGCCGTCGACGCGGATCGGAAGGAAGGCCTGGCTCGGCACGCCCTCCTTGGCGAAGCGCAGGGCCACGTGGTCGCCATCGGAGATCAGCGCGATGGGCGCGATCGCGCCGGAGCGCGAGACCAGCTCGATGTCGGTGTGACAGGCGGCGTCCTCGGGCGTGATCGCCCAGGCCGAGGCCTCAAGACCCGCAGCGGTCGCTCGGCCAGCCGCCAGCGGTCCCGCAACCGCCGCCGCCACGCCTAAGAAAAGAACCCCAACCCGACGCATTTGACAGCTCCGATAGAGCCGTCCCTCGCGGTCAAGTTACGCCTGAGCGCGCCGCGCGGCTAGAGCCCGGTTTGTCACATCTTCTTAAAGGCTAAGCCGCGGCCTGCAGGGCGTAGCGGCGGCAGTAGTCAAGGTAGGCCGCCTCATGGGTCTGGATCAGCTCGACGATCGCCGACCACAGCCAGGAGGGCGCATCCAGCGTCGCCGAGCGGTTGCGGGCGAGCTCCGTCCGCCAGGCGGTCTTGGTGGCGCTGTCCATCTGGCGGGCGTGGGCGCGGCCGACCACCAGCGCGAGGTAGTGCGCCGCGCGCACCGCCTCCTCACGGCTCAGGCGTTCGATGTCGAGCTTGAGGTCCTGCGGCAGCAGTTCGCGGATCACCACCGACCGGCGCATGAGCTTGCCGGCCATCATCCGCCGCCCCAGGAACGGCGAGAGGGCGCGGGCGCCGGCGACCACGCGTTTGGCGTTGTCGGCCGGCATCTTGGCGCCGGGCGCGGACGGCGCGGCCGCGGCGGTGGCCTCCTTGATATCGATCAGCAGGGTCTCGGTGTGGCCGTGCTCGCCCTCCACCCCGATCAGCACGGCGTAGCGCAGACGGCCGAGCGAACTGCAGCCTTTCATCCAATAGGCCCCGTCGAGCACCTCGATGGCCGCGTCGTCGGGCCGGTGCTGCAGGCCGGTGACCAGCTTACGCAGCTCCTCGTCGTCGGCGAGCGCGTGGATGGCGGTCCGTTCAGCCTCGGAGAGCGGCCAGAACCGCCGGCCAAGCGGGATGGTGGGCCGCGCGTCTTCGATCCGCTCGCGGGCGAGGTCCTTCCAGCGCCGCCGCAGCGCCTGCTTCAGCACGCGGCGGACCTCTTTCGGCGCGTGCTCGTCGTCCGGGGCCAGGGTCTCGCCGGCCAGGCCCGCCTCGTAGCCCTCGACCATGTGCTCGACCATCAGCGCGGTGGTGACGCCGGGCAGGTTGGAGCCGCGCGCGGCGGTGGCCAGCGAGAGCCCAAGGCGGATCAGGTCGTGCGCCGGATTGCCGATCACCGTCTGGTCGAGGTCGCGGATCTGCACCGCCACCTGGCCGCGGGGGCTGGCGATGGGGCCGAGGTTGCCGGAATGGCAGTCGCCGCAGATCCACACCGACGGGCCGTGCGGGACCTTGCCGGCGCTCGCCTGCAGCCATTCGTAGAACTTCGCCGTCGAGCCGCGCACATAGGCGTGCGGCGAACGGGTCATCTTCGTCCGCTGAGCGTCGCGCAGGATCGCGGCGCGCTCTTCGGGTGTCGGAAGCTTGAGCTTGGCCATGCTTCCGGAAGCCGGCCGTGCGCGGAAAGTTCCGCCTAGGCGGCGTAGCTCAGCGGGTGCGGCTCGGCGCCCAGGCCGGACTCGAAGTCCTGCAGCAGTTCGAGGATCTCGCCCTGCGAGGCCATCAGCGGCTTGCCCATCGGGAAGCGGTAGCGCCAGAAGGTGGCGACGTGGCTGAGCGTGCCGGCGCCTTCGCCCAGCGACATGAACATCTCGGGCGAGGCCAGCAGGAAGTCGCGGAACGCCGCGGCATTGCCCTCGGTGAGTTGCAGGAACACCGCGTCATAGGTCTTCAGATAACCCATGACGGCCTTGACCTGGCTCTCCATAGCGGCGCGCAGGCGCAGCTTCATCTCGTCGATCAGCACCATCAGGTCGCGGTCGCGCGGGCCGATGACGCGCAGCTTCATGACCTCGATCAGCACTTCCTTGAGCTTCGGCCAGAGGCTGTTCAGCACCCACTTGTAGTAGAGGAAGCCCTTCCAGGCGAAGATGCCCTCGCGGTAGCTTTCGCCTTCCAGCTGCAGGGTGAGCCGCAGCGGCTCCAGCCGTTCGTCGGTCTTGGAGGACAGGAGCGCCTCGACCAGGCGCCCGGTGGCGCCGCCCGAGCCCGCGCCGCCGTAGGCCAGCTCGATCAGGCGGGCGATTTCGCCCCCCACGAAGCGCTGCATCTTGTCGGCGTCGCCGGGCGAAATATCGAAGTGGCTCGGGCTGATCTCGTGGCCGCGGCGCTTCATGTGCTCGCGCAGCAGAAAGGGGTCGAGCGAGGGCAGTTCGGCGATCGCCTCCAGGATCTCGACGTCGCGGATCATGTCGTCGGCGCCGCCGCGCAGTTCCTCGAGGACCGGCATCCAGCCCTTTTCGCCGACGAAGACGGTGCGGCCGCCCAGCGACAGGTCCGACTTGTCGAACGGCACGATCACCTTGGTGGCGGTGCGGGTGAGACCTTCGAAGAGCTCGGCCTCATCGACCCGCAGGCGGTGCTTCAGCACCACCGAGCCGTTGAGCACGGGGCTGCGGAACAGGGGCTGGGCGCTGTGTTCGGGGTTGCCGGCGTTGCGCACGGCGAGCGCGGCCAGGTTCAGCACGCGGCTGGTCGAGGCCGTCTTTTCGAGGCCGCGCAAGCTTCGGTAGATGCGCTCGTTGGAGCCCGCCACGTGCGACCATCCGGACTAGACGAACCGCTTCTGCGGCCCTGACCGCCCCATGCATCCCATGCAAACCCGAAAGGACCGTTAAAACGGCATAGGACCGGACCGGTCTGACCGCGCTCAATCCGGAGGGCCGACGATGTGGGCGCTGACCTCGCCGGCGGCTGTTTCGCCCTTGATGAACACCCAGGTCATCTCACGGGTCGAGGTGTGGCGGATTTCCACCCCGCCGAACCAGGCGCGGTCGAGGCTGGGGTCGGGGTCGAGACGGATGGCGCTCTCGCCGCCCTCCATGACCAGGCGGGTCAGGTCTTCGACGCAGGCCTCGATCCACAGCACCTCGAAACCGCGGCCGGTGAGTTCAGCCAGCTTGGCGTTCAAGCCGTCCGTCAACCGCCAGGGCGGGGCCTCGGGCTCGTTCGCAACGCGTTGCGCCTGATTCGCCATGCAGCCAACGGTAGCGCTTTGCGCGAAATTGCCAAAGACCGCGTTATCTGAGTAACGCGGGGCGCGGCTTTGGGGCGCAGGTCTGGCCAAATCAGCCGCGGGCGGCCCATGGTCGGGCTCACGTTCGCGCCGCGCCCCGGCGCGCCCCAAAGCGAAAGGCGGTCGATGAGCGGGCTGAGCTGGTTCCTGTTCGCGCTCACCGTGGTGCTCGACGTCTTCGGCCAGACCGCGTTCAAGCTGGGCCTGGACGCCGCCCCGGACGGCGTCGCCGGTCTGGCGTTCTGGCGGGCGGTGGCGACCAGCCCCTGGGTGGCGGCAGGCTTCGCCGGCTACTGCGTCGAGGCGGTGAGCTGGATGTACGTGCTGGGCCATGCGCCGCTCTCCATCGTCGGGCCGATGGCGGCGCTCTCCTATGTGGGCGCGGTGCTGACCGGCCGGCTGTTCCTGGGCGAGCGGCCGAAGGCGCGGCGTTGGCTGGGCGCCGGCCTGGTGACGCTGGGCGCCGGCCTGGTGGGGGCGAGCCTTGGCTGAGATCCTGAAAAGCCGCGCACCAAATGCTCGCGCACTATGGGCCGCCATCGGCGGCTGGGTCCTGTTCATCGTCGTGGAGACCGCGACCCAGGTGGCGTTCAAATACGCCGGCGCCACGCTGGACGACCGCTCTGGGCTTGCGCACCTGGTCGCTCAGGCGCTGTCGACGCCCGTCGTCCTGCTGGGCTTTGGCCTCTATTTCGCCGGCTTCCTGGTTTGGATGACCATCCTGAAGGATGTGGACCTCGGCCGCGCGTTCCCGATGACCGCGATCATCTATGTGAGCACCCTGGTGGCCGCTGTCTTCCTGTTCCACGAGCGGTTGAACCCGACCCGGATCGCGGGCGTGGTGGTGATCGCTCTAGGCGTGGCCCTGTTGGCCTCGGACAGCGGCGCGGGCGACCACAAGCTTGGCGATCCAAAGGAAAACCCGCCGCACTGACGTGCGGCGTTGATGGCGCTATGACGTCTCAGGACACGATGACCGCTCAACCGACCCGCCAGATTTTCAAGGTCAGCGCCTGGGACGCCGTGCCGGCGATCCTGGCGGTGGTTCAGCTCGCGCTCGCCATGGCGCTGTTCGCCGCCTGGCCGGCGCTCGGCTGGCCGGCGCGGATCGGCTGGACAGCGCTCTACGCCTTCAGCGTCGGCTGGAACCTCAATTCCATCGCCCACAACTTTATCCACAACCCCTTCTTCAAGTCGGACGCCCTGAACCGGCTGATGAGCCTGGTGATCAGCCTGGCGCTGCTCTCGCCCCAGACCATGTACCGGTACGTCCACCTGAAGCACCATGCCGGCAACGGCGACCGGCCCGACGAGACCGGCGTCACCATCGACCCCCTGTCGATCTACCAGCATGGCGCGGACGGGAAGGCCGAGCCGATGCTCACCTACGTCTTCCTGGAGTTCTTCCGCGGCGACGCGCCCTTCGAGATCGCCCGCAGAATCGGCGAAAAGCGGCCGAAGGAAGCGGCCCAGGCGCGCTTCGAGTTCTGGGCGGTGATCGGGCTCTATGGCGCGCTGTTGGCCATCGGCGTCTTCACCCACCGCTGGGCCTTCGTCCCGGCCATGGTGGTCGCCAGCTACCTTGGCCAGTGCGTGTCGAACCTGAACGGCTACTACGAGCACCTGGGCGGCAATCCGGACAAGCCGATCGCCTGGGGCGTCTCGACCTATGGGCGGATCTACAACTGGGTGTTCCTCTACAACGGCTACCACGCCGAGCATCACTACCGGCCCAAGATCCACTGGACGAAGATGGTCGCCTTCCACCGCCAGATCGCCGAGGAGCAGGCCCGCGAAGGCGTCACCGTCATCGCCCGCGCCCACTTCCTGGGCTTCCTGGACCCTCAGACCTGGCGTGTGCCGACCGCGCGCCGGCGTAAGGTGGCGGCATGACGGAGACGGTCGCTCCGGCCCGGCGGGCCAAGCCCCAGAGGCGCCCAAAGCCGCATGCGCTGCTGTTCCGCTACTCCGCCTGGGACGCGGTTCCGGCCGCGCTGGTGTTCGTCCACCTGGGCCTGCTCGTCGCGTTCCTGATCTTCTGGCCGCAGATGACCTGGCCGGAGCGGATGGCCGGCGCGGCGGCCTATGGGATCGCCATCGGCTGGAGCCTGGACTCGGTTTCCCACAACTTCATCCACAACCCGTTCTTCGCCTGGGAGCCGCTGAACCGGCTGACCAGCCTGCTCCTGACGCTGGAGCTCGGCACGCCGCAGACCATGTACGGCTATGTCCACATGCGTCACCACGCCGGCAACTCCGACCGGATCGGCGCGGACGGGACCACGGTCGACCCGATCTCGCTCTATCAGTATGGCGCCGACGGCAAGGTCGAGCCGACCTGGTCCTATGTCTTCAAGCAGTTCTGGCGCGACGACGGCCCCTTCACGGTGGCGGCCAAGATCCGTAGCAAACGGCCCAAGGAGGCGGCCCAGGCGCTGCAGGAGTTCTGGGCGATCGTCGGGGTCTATCTGGTCGTCCTGGTCCTCAACTGGAAGTTCGTGCTGCTGCTGGCGCCCTTCTACTACCTGGGCCACTGCCTCTCGTTCCTGATCGCCTGGTACGAGCACGCCGGCGCCGACCCCGACCAGCCGATCGCCACGGGCGTGTCGACCTATGAGCCCCTCTACAACTGGGCCTTCCTCAACAACGGCTACCACGCCGAGCACCACCACCGGCCCAAGGTCCACTGGAGCCGGATGGCGCAGCTGCGCGAAGAGACCCGCGAGGCGCAGGCGGCGGCCGGGGTCCGGACGCTGAGGGTCGCCCACTTCCTGGGGTTCGCGGACTGGAGCGCCCAGAAGGTGCCGACCGCGAAGGCAAAAAACATCGCACGTTAAGCGAATTTCTCGCCAGGGTAGCGAACTGGCCGCGCTTGCGGGCATTATGTGGTCATGGCGACCAAGCTTGACCGCAACCAGGACGACGCCGGCCAAACCTCAGAGAGCCGGGCCTCAGGTGGGCAGACCTCTGGCGGCGCCACCACCGCGTCGGTGACCTATCACCTGCCGGCCGAGCCGCTGCGGGGCGCGATCACCACCTACTACCTGGTCAAGGTGACCGGGCCGGGCGTGGTCTGGGACCAGATCTTCCCGGAGTGGCCGAACTTCCGGATCATCCTGGAGGGCGAATGGAACGCCCACTTCCCCGGCGAGCCCGACCAGCCGGTGCCGACGCTGGGCATGAGCGGGGCGCTGGAGCGGGCGCTGTGGGCCGGCGGGTCGGCGGGCCTGATGGTCGGCGTGGGGCTGATGCCGCAAGGGTGGCCAAGGTTCACCAGCCTTCCGGCCGACGCCACGACCAACCTGCTGCTGCCGCTCTCCGACGTGCTGGGCCCGGTGGCCGACGATCTCTACGCAAAGTTGAAGAGCGCCCATCGCGCCGGCGGCGGCGACGCGGCCCTCTATGCGGTACTGGACGAGGTCCTGGGGCGCGTCATCGCCGACCGGCCCGAGGCCGCGGCGGTGGCGGCGGCGCACGCGGCGCTGCAGGACCCTGGGGTGCAGATGGTCGCCGACTGGGCCGACCGGGTGGGGCTGTCGGCGCGGACGCTGGAACGGTTCTCGCTGAAGTACTTCGGGCTCTCGCCCAAGCGCCTGCTGCGCCGCCAGCGGATCCTCAGAACGCTGGCCGCCATGCGCGACAAGCCGGACGGAACCTGGACCGAGATGCTCGACGCCCAGTTCGCCGACCAGGCCCATTTCATCCACGAGTTCAACTACTACATGGGCGCGACGCCTGGCGCCTACCTGGCCCGCGAGCAGCCGTTCATGGCCGAGGCCTGGAACCGCCGCAAGGCCCTGCTCGGCTCGCCCGTGCAGGTGCTGCAGCCGCCGTCGAAAGCGGACGCCTGAAGCCTTTTTCGGCCCGGCCCTAGCCTGTCGCGAACTTACAATCGGACGTGGCGACAACGCGGTTCACTGACCGCGTTGTTTGGATTCGTTGGATGGGTGGGTGAGTGCGATGCGTGACGATGTGGATGCGATGGTTGGCCGGCGCCTGCGGATGCGGCGCAGACTGCTCGATCTTTCGCAACAGGACCTGGCGAACATCTGCGGGGTGACGTTCCAGCAGATCCAGAAGTACGAGGCGGCCAAGTGCCGGATGCCGGTGGCGACGCTCTGGCGGCTGGCCTACGCCCTGGAGGTCGACGTCAGCTATTTCTTCGCGGGCCTGCTGGACGAGAAGCCGCCCGCCCCGGCGCCGCGCGCCGAGCCGGCGATCGCGGCCACGGCCGGCGCGCTGGGCTAGGCCGAAGGCGCGAACTCGGGTTAGCCTTCGGAAAGCCGCTGCGCACCGAGAGTTAGCCCCATGACTGATGAGCCCAAGCCGCCGGCGCAGGTCGTCCCGCTTTCGGCCCGTCCCCTGATCGCGGACGACATCGAGGACGGTTTCGCCGCCGCGATGAGGCGGATGGCCGCGCCGACGCTGGAAACCGACGAGGCCGATGCCGAGTATACGGCGGCCGAAGCCCTGAAACTGAGCGCGGCGCGGCCCGTGGTTCCCGGGCCGGGCGAGGACGATATGCCGATCCCGATGCCCTACGAGGGAGAGGACTGAGGCCGGGCCGCGGCCTGGCGATCGCTCAAGGCTCGCCCAGCGTGTCGTGGAAGAACGCCCCGATCTTCGCCAAGGCCTCGGCGCGCGGCGTATCGAGGGGCAGGCAGATCGAGGGCGAACCCCTGTAGCCGGTGGGCGGCTTGACGATGTGCAACTGCTCGGCGCTCAACTCCGCCATCTCAAGATCGACGCGCACCTCCCAGTTGACGAAGCGCGCCTGCTGCAGGGCAGACCTGACGGCGGCCTTCATGGCGGGATCGACGCGCGGCTGATCCTCAAGCTGGCGCAGTTCCGCCCAGGCCTTCTGCTCCTCGTTCTGGTCGACGTAGAGCTCGCGAAGGCGGACGTAGAGGCCGCCGAGCTCCGCCTGTTCCTTGTCGGTGAGCAGCGCCACGCGCCCGCCCTGAGCGGCGGCGTCCCAGCCGGCGGTGACCAGGCCCCACTCCTGGGGCCGGCCGATCCAGTGCGGGGCGACGTAGCCCGGCTTGTCGGCGGCCAGCAGCAGGCCGCTCACCTCGTCGAGGCGCCGGTCGATGCAGGCCTGTATCGCGCGGCGGTCGATGAAGTTGTGCAGCGCGGCGCTGAGCTCCGCCCGCGCCGTGGCCCGCGTCTCGTCCGCCAGGCGCAGCTCATGCAGCCGCGCCACCGCCTGTTCGGCGCCGAGCGCGATCAGCACGCCCAGCACGATGATGCCGACCTCCTTCAGGAACTCGCGCCAGCCGTGGATCGGCTTGGGCTTGTGGACGTCCATGCGGCGGCTCCCCCGAGTGGCCTTGGGCCAGGCTTGGTTAGCACGGAGTCCGGCGTTGCGCGCGGGGGTGCGCCGGATCGATCGGGTGGGTGGCGTCCTTCTCCCCTTGTGGGAGAAGGTGGCCTGCGAAGCAGGTCGGATGTGGGGTTTCTCTGAATTTCAGTATCACCCGACGGTCGGTTTCGCGCCGATGGCGGAGCGTGACCCCACCTCCGTCAGCCGTCCGGCCGACACCTCCTCCCACAAGGGGAGGAGGACCTGGAATCTCGCCCGGCCCTCTTTGAGAGGGCTGACCGCCCTTAAACCCCATGGATGATGCGAGCCTGCCGCTCCGGCTCAGTCAAGGCCGCGCTCTTCGGCGCGCCGCTCCGCGGCCGGGCGGAGCCCGGGCCTTGAGTGAGCCGGAGCGGCAGGCAAACTGGCCGCCATGGATTTAAGGGTTAGAATGGCGGCCGCGACCTGGTCAAAAGGCCCCCTCGCGCGTTGACACAGCGCTCCCCATCCGTATAAGTCCCGCCCTCTCGCCCGCGGGCCATCTCGCGGGCGCATTCCGTTTTGCACATAGACAGTGATTTTGAAGGCGCGAACGATGTACGCGGTGATCAAGACCGGCGGCAAGCAGTACCGGGTCTCCCCCGGCGATCTGATGGTTGTCGAAAAGCTCGCGGGCGAGCCCGGCTCGGACGTTTCGTTCGGTGAAGTCCTCATGGTGGGCGAAGGCGACGCGGTCGTCATCGGCGCCCCGACCGTGAAGGGCGCGGTCGTGACCGCCACCCTGGTCGAGACCCGCAAGGGCGAGAAGGTGAAGATCTTCAAGAAGATCCGTCGCCAGGGCTATCGCCGCACCCGCGGTCACCGCCAGCACGAGACCGCCCTGCGGGTCATCGGCATCACCGGCGCCGACGGCAAGACCACCAAGTGGGACGGCAAGGTCGACCTGACCACCAAGGGCGAGCTCGATGCGCGCGCCCGCGGCCTGACCTACATCAGCCCGGCCGCGCAAGCCGAAGCCTACGCCGCCTCCAAGATCCAGACGCCCCGCAAGGGCGCCGGGACCGCTAGAGCCGCGCCGGTGAAGAAGGCCGCCGCGCCGAAGGCGGAAGCCAAGGCTGAAGCGGCTCCGGCCACCGAAGCCAAGGCGGCGCCGGCCAAGAAGGCCGCCGCCCCCAAGGCCGCGGCTCCGGCCGCCAAGGCCGCGGCTCCGGCCGCTGAAAAGAAGGCTGCTGCGCCGAAGAAGGCCGCTGCGGCTCCGAAGAAGGACAAGTCGGCCAAGTAAGGCCGGCTCAAGGGATTTAGGAGAGCACCATGGCTCACAAGAAATCAGGCGGCTCCTCGCGCAACGGGCGCGATTCCGCCGGCCAGCGTCTGGGCGTGAAGAAGTTCGGCGGCGAAGCGGTGCTCGCCGGCAACATTCTCGTCCGTCAGCGCGGCACCAAGTTCTGGCCGGGTGAGAACGTGGGCCTTGGCCGCGACCACACCCTCTTCGCGACCGCCACGGGCGCGGTGCAGTTCACCACCAAGCGTGATGACCGCACCTACGTGAACGTCGTGATGGCCAACGAGACCAAGAAGTAGGCGAACCGCCTTTCTCCGGTTCGCCCACGGGCTGAACCGGACAGACGAACCCAAGCGGGGAGTCCGGACAGCCGGGCTCCCCGCTTTTCGTTTTGGGCCCCGCTTAGAGGGCCGGGAGGTAGATATGTGCGCAGTTGAAGTGACCCCGGTGGTCTCCACGGAACGGCTGATCCTTCGGGGTCCGGTGGTGACCGACGCCCCGGCGATCGCCGGCCTGGTGAACGACCGCAACGTCTCGGGCATGACCGGGATGATCCCGCACCCCTACGGCCTGGCCGACGCCGAGGCGTGGATTTCCCGCGCCCAGGCCATCGACTGGGGCCGCGACGCCAACTGGGTGATCGAGCACCAGAACTTCGGCGTGGTCGGCGGGATCGGGTTCAAGGGCGGCGGCGCCCAGAACAATGGGCGCCCCGAGATCGGCTACTGGCTCGGCCGGCCGTTCTGGAACCGCGGCTACGCCACCGAGGCGGTGCGCGGGGCTTTGAAGTGGGTGAAGCGCGACTGGCGGAAGAACGTCGTCGTCGCCGGCCACTTCGCCGACAACCCGGCGTCCGGCCAGGTGCTCTGCAAGGCCGGCTTCCTCTACACCGGCGACGTGGAACTGCGCCCGTCGGCCGCCCGCGGCGGGGCGGAAGTGCCGACGCGGATGATGGTGTGGCTGGCCTGATCAACCGGGAGGCTCCGTGCTGGCGGGGCCTCCCCTTTTTTGAACCACGGAAAACACGGAAAGAGCACGGAAAGAGGAAGAAGGAAGGCTCAACCACGGACGCACACGGACGCGCCTTGGCTGTCGCGAGCGCAGCTCGCCTTCCGATCGTAAGCAGAGCCTATCGGAAGATGGCCTTCGGCCTTTCAAGCGGCAGGACGCGTCCGTGTGCGTCTGTGTCCGTCCGTGGTTGAATCCTCTTTCCGTGCTTTTTCCGTGTTTTCCGTGGTTCCTCTTTCTTCCCGCTTCCTTCGCGCTTCGCCGGGGTTGGCGGTTTTGTGCTAAGGCCCGCCCACAATGAAGTTCCTCGACGAGTGCAAGATCTACATCCGGTCCGGAAACGGCGGCGGCGGGGCCGTGTCGTTCCGGCGGGAGAAGTACATCGAGTACGGGGGCCCGGACGGCGGCGATGGCGGCAAGGGCGGGGACGTCTGGATCGAGGCGGTGGATGGCCTGAACACCCTGATCGACTTCCGCTACCACCAGCACTTCAAGGCCGAGACCGGCGTCCACGGCATGGGCCGCAACCGCCATGGCCACAATGGCGAGGACGCGGTGCTGCGCGTGCCGGTGGGCACCCAGGTGTTCGCCGAGGACAAGGAGACCCTGCTCTTGGACCTGGACACCGCCGGCATGCGGGTGCGGCTGCTGAAGGGCGGCAACGGCGGGTTCGGCAACACCCACTTCAAGGGCCCGGTGAACCAGGCGCCGCGGTTCGCCAACCCCGGCCAGGACGGCGAGGAGCAGTGGATCTGGCTGCGCCTGAAGCTGATCGCCGACGTCGGGCTGGTGGGCCTCCCCAACGCCGGCAAGTCGACCTTCCTGGCGGCGGCGAGCGCCGCCAAGCCGAAGATCGCCGACTATCCGTTCACGACGCTGGCGCCGAACCTCGGCATGGTCGACCTGTCGGTGGGCGAACGCTTCATCCTGGCCGACATCCCGGGCCTGATCGAGGGCGCCAGCGAAGGCGCGGGCCTGGGCGTGCGGTTCCTGGGCCACGTGGAGCGCACCGCGACGCTGATCCACCTGGTCGACGGCACGCAGGACGACGTGGTCGAGGCCTGGAAGACCGTGCGCCACGAGCTCGAGGCCTATGGCGAGGAGCTGGGCGGCAAGACCGAGGTCCTGGTGCTCTCGAAGGTCGATGCGCTGGACCCCGAGACCCGCAAGGCCAAGGCCAAGGCGCTCAGCAAGGCGTCGGGCGAGAAGGTGCGCCAGGTGTCCGGCGTGTCGGGCGAGGGCGTCACCGAACTGCTGCGCGAAGCCTACGCCTTGGTCCGTGCACGGAAGAGTGAAGAGGCCGCCGACGCCCTGGAGGCCAGCGGCCAGGCGCCCGAGGACTGGGCGCCGTGACGGGCTTAGCCTCGGCCAAGCGGATCGTGGTCAAGGTCGGCTCGGCCCTGCTGGTGGGCGCAGACGGCGCCGATCGCCATTGGCTGGGCGCGTTTGCCGCCGACGTGGCGCGGATGCGGGCGCGGGGCCAGCAGGTGCTGGTGGTCTCCTCAGGCGCCGTGGCGCTGGGCCGCCGCCGCCTGGCGCTCCCCAAGCGCGCCCTGACGCTGCCGGAGAAACAGGCGGCCGCGGCCGCAGGCCAGTCGGCCCTGATGCGCGCCTGGGAAGAGGCGCTCGAGCCCCACGCCATCGCCGCCGCCCAGATCCTGCTGACCCGCGACGACACCGAGGTGCGCCGGCGCTGGCTGAACGCGCGCGCCACCGTCGAGACCCTGCTGGCGCTGGGCGTGGTGCCGGTGGTCAACGAGAACGACACGGTGGTCACCGAGGAGATCCGCTACGGCGACAACGACCGCCTGGCCGCCCGCGTGGCGCAGATGATCGGCGCCGACGTGCTGGTGCTGCTCTCCGACGTGGACGGGCTCTACACCGTCGATCCCCGGCATGATCCGTCTGCGGAGCATCTACCGCGCGTGGCGCGGCTGACGCCGCAGATCGAGGCCATGGCCGGCGGCGCCAATGCGGAGACGGGCGTTGGGACCGGCGGCATGGCGACCAAGCTCTCCGCCGCCCGCATCGCCAGCGCCGCGGGCTGCGCGACGGTGATCACGCTTGGAAACCGGCCCTCGCCGCTGCAGGCGGTGGAGGATGGCGCGCGGGCGACCGTGATCGAGCCCTCGACCACGCCGGCCGCCGCCTACAAGGCCTGGATCGCCGGCTCGCTGGCCCCAGCCGGCGCCCTGGTGGTGGACGAGGGCGCGGCCCAGGCGGTGCGGCGCGGCAAGAGCCTGCTGGCGGCGGGCGTCCGCCGCACCGAAGGCCGCTTCGACAAGGGCGACGCGGTGGTGATCCGCGACGAGGCCGGGCACGAGATCGCCCGCGGCCTGGTCCGCTACGAGGCGCAGGACGCGGAGCGCATCTGCGGCCTGAAGAGCGAGGCGATCGAGGCGGCGCTGGGCTATACCAGCGGCCCGCTGGTGCATGCGGACGACCTCGCGCTGGCGGCGCACGCGGCTCAGATTTGAAAAGTAGAGCCGCGGAAAGCGCACGGAAAGAGAAGCGAAGAAGAACCACGAACCCACACAAACGCACACGAACAGGGCGTGCGCGCCGCGAGCGGAGCTCGCCTTCTGATCTTAGGCTTTGCCTATCGGAAGAAGGCCCTTCGGGCTTTCACGCGGCAGGACGCGTTCGTGTGTGTTTGTGTGGGTTCGTGGTTGAATCCTCTTTCCGTGCTCTTTCCGTGTTTTCCGTGGTTGAATCCTATCTTGCCAGGTCGCCCGGCTCGTCCACGTCGAACAGCACCCCGTCGTCGGGGCTTTCCACCAGGGCCAGGCGGTCGCCGAGGTTCTGCAGCACGCCGCGCGCGCCGGCGTCGCCGGTGAGCGCCAGGAGCTGGGGGAAGAGGGTGCGGTCGAGCAGCACGGGGTTGCCGCGGCGGCCCTGGTAGATGGGCGCCGCGGCGAGCGCGCCGTCGATCAGCGCCTGGGCCATGCGCGGCAGGACCTCGGCCGGGACCCGCGGCATGTCGCCCAGGAAGACGAAGACGCCGTCCGCATCGCCCGGCAGGCTGGCGATACCGGTGCGCAGGGACGCGCCCATGCCCTCGGCGTGATCGGGCGCGTGGACGACGATGGCGCGAGGGTCGAAGGCCAGCGCCGCGGCGGCCACGGCGTCGGCGTCGGCGCCGATCACCACGGTGACGCTGCGCACCGGCGCGGCGAAGGCGGCGGCCAGCGCACCTTCCAGGAGGACGCCCGCGTCCCAGGCCGCCAGCAGCTTGCCGCCCCCGAACCGGCGGCCCGATCCGGCGGCCAGGACGACCGCTTCCAACGCTGGACCTGTCGCCAAGCCGATATCCTCTCTATGTTCTAGGCCGCATGACGCCCTACGACGCCTCTTCGCCGCAAGCTCAAAGCGCCCCCGCCGCGCCGCTGGTCGACGCCTTCGGGCGCACGGTGACCTATCTGCGCGTCTCGGTGACCGACCGCTGCGACCTGCGCTGCGTCTACTGCATGGCCGAGCACATGACCTTCCTGCCCAAGGCGCAGGTGCTCACGCTGGAGGAGCTGGACCGCATCGCCAGCGCCTTCGTGGGCCTGGGCGTGAAGAAGCTTAGGATCACCGGCGGCGAGCCCCTGGTGCGCAAGGGCGTGATGGGGCTGTTCGAAAGCCTGGGGCGGCATCTGCGCAGCGCCGCCTTGGAAGAGGTCACGCTGACCACCAACGGCACGCGGCTGACAGAGTTCGCCGGGCAGCTGGCGGACGTGGGCGTGAAGCGGATCAACGTCTCGCTGGATACGCTCAAACCCGACCTGTTCCGCACGCTCACCCGCGGCGGTGATCTCGCCAAGGTGCTGGCCGGCATCCAGACGGCGCAGGCGGCGGGCCTGAAGATCAAGATCAACGCCGTGGCGCTGGCGCACGACAACGCCGCCGAACTGCCGGACCTGATCCGCTGGGCGCACGGCATCGGCGCGGACATGACGCTCATCGAGACCATGCCGATGGGCGAGGTCGAAGCCGACCGCACCGACCAGTACCTGTCGCTCACCCGCCTGAGGGCCGAGCTGGAGAGCTTCTGGACGCTGACCGACCTGCCCCTCACCACGGGCGGCCCGGCGCGCTATGTCGAGGTCGCCGAGACCGGGGGCCGGCTGGGCTTCATCACCCCCCTCAGCCACAATTTCTGCGAGGCCTGCAACCGGGTGCGGCTGACCTGCACCGGCACCCTGCACACCTGCCTGGGCCGCGAGGACGCCGCCGACCTGCGCGCGGTGATCCGCGCCGGGGCGAGCGACGCGGATCTGGCCGACGCGATCCGCGCCGCCGTCGACGCCAAGCCCAAGGGCCATGATTTCCACATCGGCCGCGAACTGGCGCCCGCCGTCGCCCGGCACATGTCGACGACCGGAGGCTAGGCCGTGGCCCGGGTCCTGCTGTTCGGGCGCCTGAGCGACGTGGCCGGATGGCGCGAGCGGCAGGTCGACAGCCCGTTCCTCTCGGCGCTGCGCGCGAAGCTCTCTGATGAAGACGCGACGCTCGGCGAGGCGCTGGCCGGGCGCGGCGTGCAGGTGGCCCTGGACCAGGTGATCGTGCGTGGCGACGCGCCGCTGAACGCCGGGACCGAGGTCGCCTTCCTGCCGCCGATGAGCGGGGGCTAGGCGGTGACCCTCCTTCGCAAAGGCTTCGGAGGGCAGGTCCGCCTCACCTTCGATCCTTTCGACCCGGGCGCCCTGCTCACGCAATTCTGCCAGGGCCGCAGCGAGGTCGGTGCGGTGGCCACCTTCACCGGCATCGCCCGCGCCGAGGCCGGCGCCACGGTGGCCCTGGAGCTGGAGGCCTATCCGGGGTTCACGGAAGCCGAGATCGGTAAGGTCGCCGACCGGGCCCGCGCCCGCTTTGGGCTGGACGACCTGCAGATCCTGCACCGGGTGGGCCGAATCGCGCCGGGCGAGCCGGTGGTGTTCGTGGCGACGGCCGCGCGCCACCGCCGCGCGGCCTTCGAAGCCTGCGACTTCCTGATGGACTACTTGAAGTCCAAGGCGCCCTTCTGGAAGAAGGAGCATGGTCCGGACGGCGCCCGCTGGGTCGAGCCGACCGACCGGGACCACGCCGACCTGACGCGCTGGGAAGAGGAGACACAGCCGTGAACGCACTGACCCCCGGCGGCCGCATCGACGAGAAGCAGGCGATCAAGCCCGTGCGGATCGCGGTCCTGACCATCTCCGACACCCGCGACGAGGAGAGCGACACCTCCGGTCACGTGCTCGCGGAGCGGGTCAAGGCGGCGGGGCATGAGCTGGCCGACAAGGCGATCTGCAAGGATTCCATCGTCGAGATCCGCGAGAAGATCGAGGGCTGGGTGGCGTCGGGCTTCGTCGAGGCGATCGTCACCACCGGCGGCACCGGCATCACCGGCCGCGACGTGACGCCCGAGGCGGTCGAGCCGCTGTTCGACAAGAAGCTCGACGGGTTTTCGGTGGTCTTCCACATGGTGAGCTACCAGTCGGTGGGGCTCTCGACTCTGCAGTCGAGGGCCACGGCGGGCATCGTGAAGGGCGTCTTCGTCTTCTGCCTGCCGGGATCGAACGGGGCGGTGAGGGACGGCTGGGACAAGGTGATCTCACCCCAGCTCGACAGCCGCCATGGGCCCTGCAACATGGTCGAGCTGATGCCGAGGCTTTTGGAATCGTGAGCAGGCTCACGCACATCGGCGAAGACGGCCGGGCGCGGATGGTCGATGTCTCCGGCAAGCCGTCCACGGCCCGCGAGGCGGTGGCGCAGGGCTTTGTGCGGATGAGCGCCGCGACGCTGGCGCTGGCGACGTCGGGCGCGGGTAAGAAGGGCGACGTCTTCGCCGTGGCCGAGCTGGCCGGGGTGATGGCGGCCAAGAGGACCTCCGACCTCATCCCCATGTGCCATCCGCTCAGCCTGTCGAAGGTCGAGGTGGCCGTGGCGGCGGCGGACGGGGGGCTCGCGGTGACGGCGCGGGTCAAGACCACCGGGCCGACCGGGGTCGAGATGGAGGCCCTGACCGCCGTGACGGTCGCCTGCCTGACGCTCTACGACATGCTGAAGGCCGCCGAGAAGGGCATGGTCATCGAGGCCGTGCGCCTTGTGAGCAAGAGCGGCGGCAAGAGCGGGGACTGGAGCGCGGCGTGAAGCTCCTCTCCGTCGATGACGCCCGGGCCGCGATGCTGGCGGAGATTGCCCTGTTGCCCGCGGAGCGCGTTGCGCTCGCCCAATCCATCGGCCGCGTGCTCGCCGAGGATGTCACCGCCGTTCGCGACCAGCCGCCGTTCGCGGCCTCGGCCATGGATGGCTGGGCGGTGCGGTCTGCCGATTGCCCGGGGACCCTGAGGATCGTCGGCGAAAGCGCGGCGGGGCACGGCTTCGAGGGCGCGGTGAGCGCGGGCGAGGCGGTGCGGATCTTCACCGGGGCGGCCGTGCCGCGAGGTTGCGACGCCATCGTGATCCAGGAGGACGCGGAGCGGGACGGCGAGCATGTCCGCGCGCCCGAGGTCGCGGCGGCGAATTTCATCCGGCCGGCGGGCGGCGACTTCAAGGCGGGCGCGGCGCTGCTGCCGAAGGGCGTGCGGATCGACCCCTGGCGGCTGTCGCTGGCGGCCTCGGCGGGGCGCGCGGAGGTCTCCGTCCACCGGCGGCCGCGCGTGGCGCTGCTGTCGACTGGCGAGGAGATTGTCGAGGCGCCGGCCAAGCCCGGGCCCTTCCAGATCTACGACAGCGGGGTTCCGGCGCTCGCGGCGATGATCGAGGGCTGGGGCGGCGCCGTGATCCGCGCCCGGCCGGTGCGCGACGAACTGGACGCTGTGATCGCCGCTTTACGCCAGGCCGACGCCGATCTGGTGGTCACCGTGGGCGGCGCCTCGGTGGGCGACCACGACCTGGTGCGGGCGGCGGCGGCGCAGCTTGGCCTGTCGCTCAAGGTGGAGAGCGTCAATGTACGGCCGGGCAAGCCGACCTTCTTCGGCGTGTTGCGCGATGGACGCCGGCTGCTGGGCCTGCCCGGCAATCCGGCCTCGGCCTTCGTCTGCGCCGAGATGTTCCTGAAGGCCATCCTCGCCGCCTACCAGGGCGCCGCGACCGAGCCGGTGACGATCACCGCGCGCTTGGCGCAGGACCTGCCGGCCAACGGCTCGCGCGAACACTGGATGCGCGCCAAGCTCAGCTACGCCGAGGGCGGCGTGACGGTCCAACCCTACCGCGACCAGGACTCCTCTCTGGTCAGCGTCTTCGCCGCGTCCGACGCGCTGTTGCGGCGCCTCGCCGGCGCTCAGGCGGCGTCTGCGGGCAGCGCGGTCGAGGTGCTGCCGCTGCCCAGGGCATAGCGCAGGGCCATGATCTCGCCGATCACCGAGGCGGCGACCTCCCAGGGCGCCTTGCCGCCGATGGCCAGACCGATGGGGGCGTGCAGCTTGCCGAACAGGTGCTCCGGCGCGCCTTCGGCCCTGAGCGGGGCCAGCCGGTCGGCGATCCGCCGCCGCGCGCCCAACAGGCCCACATAACTCGCCGCCGACGGCAGGGCGGCGCGCAAGGCCGCGCGGTCGGTCTCCAGGTCGTGGGTGGCGATGGCGATGGCCGTCCAGGCGTCGACGCCGATGGCGGCGAAGGCTTCATGGGGCTCGGCGCGGCTATAGGCGACGCCGGCGATGGGCGGGCCGGACGCCGGACCCTTGGGGCGGACGAGCGTGGTCTCGAACTCCGACTGTGCGCCGAGCTGGGCGATGGCCAGCGCCGTGGGATCGCCGCCAACCACGATCAGGCGCGGCGTCGGCTCATGCTCGCGGACCACGGCGGCTTCCGGCCAGGGCGACAGGTCCTCGGCGCACTGGCGCGTATAGCCGTCGCTCACCCAGGTCACGGGCCGCCGGTCCCGATGGGCGTCCAGCAGCTCGGTCAGGGCCGGATCGTCCGACGCGACGCGTTCCAGGAAGATCTCGATCCTGGCCCCGCAGAGCAGCTGGATGTCCGGCCAGGGGCTGCCTTCGCCATAGACCAGGGTGCGCGGCTCGCCGTCCGCCAGGCAGGCGAAGGCATGATCGGCGACATCGCTTTCGACGCAGCCGCCGGAGAAATAGCCCGCGGTGAATCCGGGCGCGAAGACCATCTGCGTGCCGATCGGTCGCGGCCCGCCGCCCTCCACCGCGATCAGGGTGGCCAGCGTGCAGCTGAGGCCCGCCGCGCGCACCTCGCGCAGGGTCGGGCGGACATCGCCCGTCATGCCGAAAAGGGGCCACTCAGGCAGCGGCTCGCGCTCGATCAAAATTTACCCCTCGGAAAGGTCCTGGATACGGGTTCTTAGGCATCATAGGCCAAACATGCCGGCTCATTGGAAGTGGTCCCTTAAGTCGCCCCGACACATGACGTCCCCGATCCACAAGCTGGGCCTCGGCTCCGGACAGTTCGGCCTCGACCAGCAGCCTGGCGGGCGCGGGCGTCCGCGCGACCAGGAAGCCCGCGAGATCCTGGCGATCGCCGCCCGCTCCGGGTTGGGCGTGCTGGAGGTCGGCCGCCACCCCAATCCCGCCGAGATCACGCTGGGCCAGGTGCTGCCCAAGCCGCAGCCGTTCAAGCTGACCGTCACCACCGTGCGCCCGGACCGCGGCGCCGACCTGGTGGAGGCGGAGATTCGCGCCCAGTTCGCCCGCCTGGGCGTGAGCTCGGTCGATGCGATCCTGGCGCCCAGCGCCACCGACCTCTTCAGCGCCCACGGCCCGGAGCTGTGGGACCGCCTGCGCAAGCTGCGCGACGAGGGGCTGTGCAAAAAGATCGGCGTCTCGGTTTATGCCTCGGACGATCCGGTGGGCCTGGCGAGGCGCTTCAAGCCCGACCTGGTTCAGGCGCCGGCCTCACTGCTCGACCAGCGGATGCTGATCGACGGCACACTTGGCGAACTGGCCGGCATGGGGATCGAGATCCACCTGCGCTCGATTTTCCTCAATGGCCTGCTGTTCCTGCCGCCCGACCGCGCGCCGAACCATCTGAAGGCCGCAGCCGGGCGGATCAGCCGCGCGCGCCGCCTGATCGCCGAGGGGCGCTCCGACCCGCTGCAGGCGGCGCTGGGCTTCGCGCTTTCGCGGCCGGAAGCCTCCTGCGTCCTGGTGGGCGTGGCCTCGGCGGCCGAGATGAGCGCGGTGGTCGCAGCCGCCATGAGCCCGCCGCCGGACCTCGACTGGGACGAGATGGCGCTGGACGATCCCGACGCGCTCGACCGCGCCTGGGTGGCCGCCTGAGGCTCCTGATCGCCGCGCAAGCGGCTTTCAAGATTCAACCACGAACCCACACAAACACCACGAACGCGCTCTGTCGGTTGAGGCGCCGCTAGCCAAGGCCTGCCGGCTCCGAGGTTCCAGGACTGGCCTGCGGCCGGCCGGCTTACGCAGGCGCGTTCGTGGTGTTTGTGTGGGTTCGTGGTTTTCTTTTCTAATTCTTCTCTGAAAACGGCTGGTCGAGGCTGGGCTGAGGTTCGGTGAACCAGGCTGCGCCGTCGGCGGTGACGTAGAAGTGGTCCTCCAGGCGCACGCCGAAGGTCTCCGGCAGCACGATCATCGGCTCGTTGGAAAAGCACATGCCGGGCGCCAGCGGGGTCTTGTCGCCGCGCACCAGATAGGGCGCTTCGTGGATGGCCAGGCCAATGCCGTGGCCGGTGCGGTGCGGCAGGCCGGGGAGTTTGTAGCCGGGGCCGAAACCCGCCGCCTCCAGCACGCGCCGCGCCACCGCGTCGATCTCCTCACAGGGGACGCCGGGCTTCACGGCGGCGAAGGCGGCGGCCTGGGCCTGCTTCTCGATCTCCCAGACGCGGCGCTGTTCGGCCGACGGCTCGCCGAACACATAGGTGCGGGTGATGTCGGAGTTGTAGCCGGCGACCTTGCAGCCGGTGTCGATGAGGACGATGTCGCCCAGGCTAAGCTCCTGCTCGCCGGGCAGGCCGTGCGGATAGGCTGAGCCGACCCCGAACTGCACCGCGCAGAAGGAGCTGCCGTCGTCGGCGCCGAGCGCGCGGTGCGCCTGGTCGATGAAGCGGCGCACCGCAGTCGTGGTGATCCCCTGGCTAAGGATGCGCGCGGCGCGGCGGTGGACCTCCAGGGTCATGGCCTTGGCCTGGCTCATCAGGGCCAGCTCGGCCGGCGACTTGATCATCCGGCAGCCGTCGATGACCGGGGCGCCGTTGACGGTGGCCACGCCTGAGGCCGCCAGGCGCAGGCCGTCGAAGGCGAAGAAGGGCAGGGCAGGATCGATGGCCAGTGTCTTGACGCCGAGATCGGCCAGCGCGCCGGCGGCGAGCGCGTAGGGGCTCTCATGTTCTTCCCAGAGCCGGATGGGCGCCTCGATCCCGAGCGAGGCTTCCAGCGAGCCCAGTTCGAAGCGCGGGCAGATCATGATGGGCCCGCCGGCGCGCGGCAGGATCATCGCCACCAGCCGCTCGGTGGCGTTCCAGCCGACGCCGGTGAAGTAGCGCAGCGAGGGGCCGGCCCCGACGACGATGGCGTCCGCGCCGATCTCGCCCATCAGAGCCTGGGCGCGCGCCATCCGCTCCGAGCGCTCGGCGGCGGTGATCGCGGGCGCGGGGTTGGCCCAGGGCCTGAGGGCGGCGAGTTCCGCCTCCGCGGTGGATCCGCCGATCTGTTGGGTCATGCCCGCGCGCCCTTCAAAGTGGCGCGGAACGGAATGCGCCTTAAATCCATGGCGGCCAGTTTTGCTTGAGCGTCTGGGCAACTCAAGGACTGGCCGCAGGCCAGCCGCGCGGCGGCGCGCCTAGGGCGCGTCCTTGACTTGCCCAGACGCTCAAGCTCGCAATCAACCATGGAGTTCAGGGCTATCCAGCATCCTGAAGGATGCCGGGCTTTCGCCCTTTCACCGCGAGGGGCCCAGCGGCTAGGTTGCCCCCATGCCCGGAAGCCAGGATTTCGCCGCCGACCCGCGCAACGCGGACCTTCTCATCTACCTCAACGGCGCGCTGGTCCCGCGCGCGGAGGCGAAGGTGTCGATCTTCGACGCCGGCTTCGTGCTGGGCGACGGGGTCTGGGAGGGGCTGCGCCTGCACAAGGGCGGGCTGTTGTTCCTCAAGGCGCATCTCGACCGGCTCTACTGGGGCCTTGAGAAGATCCAGCTCGACCTGGGGCTGACGCCGGACCAGCTCACCGCCGAGATCTGGAAGCTGCTGGCGGCCAACGGGATGCGGGACGGGGCGCACCTGCGGCTGATGGTGACGCGCGGCGAGAAGAAGGCGGTCAACCAGGACCCGCGCAACTGGCTGGGCAAGCCGACGCTGGCAATCACGGCGGAGTACAAGGCGCCGTCGCCGGAGATCGTGACCCGCGGGCTCTCGCTGGCGACGTCGGCGATCCGCTGCACGCCTGCGGAGATGTTCGACATGCGGCTGAACTCGCATTCGCGCCTGGCGCTGATCACCGCGCTCCTGGACGCCATCAAGGTGGGCGCGGACGAGGCGGTGATGCTGGACCCGGGCGGCCACGTGTCGAGCTGCAACGCCACCAACCTGTTCTGGGCCAGGGACGGCCGGGTGCGAACCTCGTCGGGCCAGTTCTGCTTCAATGGGGTGACGCGGGCCAACGTCATCCAGCTCTGCCACGACAATGGCATCCCGATCGAGCTCGGCCATTTCCCGCTCAGCGACCTGCACGGCGCCGACGAGGCCTTCGTGACCGGGACCTTCGGCGGGCTGACGCCGGTGCGCGAGGTGGACGGCCACCTGTTGCCGCAGGCGCTGCCCGGGCCGGTGACCACGCGGCTGCGGGCGCTTTACGAGGCGCTCAAGGATGCCGACGCCGGGCCCCAGGCGCCGGCATGAGCCAGACCGTCCGCATCGCCATGTGGTCGGGGCCGCGCAACATCTCCACGGCGATGATGCGGTCGTTCGAGAACCGGCCCGACTGCGCGGTGGTCGATGAGCCGTTCTACGCGGCCTATCTGGCGGAAACCGGCCTGGTCCATCCGATGCTTGAGGAGGTGCTCGCCTCGCAGCCGGGCGACTGGCGGACTGTGGCGAAGGGTCTGGTCGAGGACGAGCCCGCGCCGGTCTTCTACCAGAAGCACATGACCCACCACATGCTGGCGGACTTCGGAGTGGACTGGATGGCAGCGTGCCGCAACGCCTTCCTGATCCGCGATCCGGCCGCCGTGCTCGCCTCCTATGTGCAGAAGCGCGCGGAGGTCTCGCTGGAGGACATCGGCGTGGTGCGGCAGCACGAGCTCTTCGACCGCGAAGCCGACCGGCTGGGGCGCAGCCCCCCGGTTGTGGAAGGCGCCGACGTGCTGGCCGATCCGCGCGGGGTCCTCGGCGCACTGTGCGCGGCGCTCGACGTCCCGTTCCGCGAAGAGATGCTGGCCTGGCCCGCCGGCCCGCGCGCCAGCGACGGCGTCTGGGCCCCGGCGTGGTACGAGGCGGTGGAGCGCTCGACGGGGTTCTCGGCGCCGGAACGCAAAACGGCCGCAGCCCTGACCGGCGACCTCGAGAGGATCGCCGACCAGGCGCGGCCGCATTACGAAGCCCTGGCCCGCTGGAAGCTGGCCGCGGCGTCCTAAACCAGGTTGCGCTTGTAGAGCGCCGTCAGTTCCGCCCAGGCCTTTTCGGCGCCGGCTTCGTTGTAGACGGCGCTGCCCTTGACGCACCAGCCGTGCTGGCAGCCGTCGTAGACGAGCACGGTCGCCTTCTTGCCGGCGTCGGCGAAGGCCTTCTTCAGCACGTCCTTGTCGGTGGGCGCCCGCTGGTCGTCGTTGGCGGCGACGGCGGAATAGACCTCGGCCTTCATCTTGGGGATCAGGAGGTGCGGGCTGGCCGCGGTCTGGGTGACGAGGCCGCCGCCGTGGCAGGTGACCGCGCCTTTGATCCGTTCCGGCAGCACCGCAGCGGTGCGATAGACCAGCGGGCCGCCCATGCAATAGCCCTGGGTGCCGGCGCCCTTCTTCTTGTCGGTCTGCGGCTGGGCGTCGAGGAAGGCGAAGAAGGCGGGCGCGTCGCTCTCGACTGTGTTGGGGCCGGTGATCGAGGCGGCGATGGGCATGAGCTTGGCGCGCTCCTCCGGCTTGGAGAAGTCGAACTTGTCGGCGCCGACCGCCGCGGCGCGGCCCTGGCGGTAGAAGGGATTGGGCACCAGCACGACATAGCCCTGGGCGGCCAGCCGGCGGCCCATGTCGCGGAACACCGGACGCAGGCCGAAGATGTCGGTCCAGATCAGCACCGCCGGCCACTTGCCCTTGCCCTTGGGATAGAAGAGCACCGCGTCGGCGGTTCCGTCGGGCGTCTTCACGTCGACGTCCTTCTCTTCGACGTTCTCCTGGGCGTGGGCCATGGTGGCCGAGAGCGTGGCGGCCAAGGTCGCGGCGGCCGCCGCCGACAGGCCGAAGGCTCGGCGCGAGACGCTCGGGTCTACTAGGCCTTGATGGATTTCGTCGTCGCACATGGCAGGTTCCTCCCTGGAATTCCGACCTGAAAGGTCGGCGCCAATGTTACGGCGTTATTTCCGTGGGGGAAGCAGCTCTCGGCGAGATCGAGTCCCTAGGCGGACGCCTTGCGGGCGCCGGCCTTGCCGAGCTGAGTCAGGGCCGCGAGGCGCTCCTGGCGGGAGCGGCCGTCGCGCGCGGCGGCCTCAGGCCACCTGTGCGGCGTCGGTGTCTTCGTCGCTGGCGTCATCGGTCCCTCCCTTGATCACGTCCTCCAGGCCCTGTTCGCGGACCTTGCGGTAGAGGGTCGAGCGGCCGATGCCGAGGCGGCGGGCGACTTCGCTCATGTGACCGGCGTAGATCTCGATGGCGAGCTGGATGAGGTCGCGCTCGATCTCTTCCAGGGTCCGCAGGTGGCCGCGCTCGTCGAGAATGCGGACGGGAATGGCCTGCGGCATGTCGGGCATCAGCCCGACGCTCGACGCGCCGGCGGCCGGCAGCATGGCCGCGACGATCGCGGAGGCCGGTTCGGCAGCCTGGGCCGGCGGCGCCACGCCGCTGATCGAGGGGAAGTCGTGCGGCTGCAGGTAGGGCGCGTCGGCCAGCACGATCGCGCGGTAGACCGCGTTCTCCAGCTGACGGACGTTGCCCGGCCAGTCGAAGGCCGACAGATAGGCCATGGTCTCCGGCGTCGCGCCGACCACCGCCTTGCCTTCCTCCACGTTGAAGCGCTTGACGAAGGCGTCGACCAGGGCCGGCACGTCCTCCTTGCGCTCGCGCAGCGCCGGGGCCTCGATCGGGAAGACGTTCAGGCGATAGAACAGGTCCTCGCGGAACCGGCCTTCCTTCACCGCCAGGCTGAGGTCGCGGTTGGTGGCCGAGACGATGCGCACGTCGACCTTGATCGGCCGCTTGCCGCCGACCGCGTCGATCTCGCTCTCCTGCAAGGCGCGAAGGAGCTTCACCTGAATGTCTAGGGGCAACTCACCCACTTCATCCAGGAACAACGTGCCGCCGTTAGCCTCCAGGAACTTGCCCAGGTGCTTGTCGGTGGCGCCGGTGAAGCTGCCCTTCTCGTGGCCGAACAGGATCGACTCCACGAGGTTCTCGGGGATGGCGCCGCAGTTGACGGCGACGAAGGGCTTGCCAGCGCGTTCCGACGAGCCGTGGACGGCGCGGGCGATGACTTCCTTGCCGACGCCGCTTTCGCCGGTGATCAGGATCGGGATCGAGGATTTGGCCGCCCGCTCGCCCAGCCGCTTGACCATGGTCATGGCGGGCGATGAGCCGATCAGGTCGGAAAAGCCGGTGCGGCCGGACGCGTGCTTCTTCAGCCGGTCGACCTCACCCCTCAAGGCGCCCATGGAGAGCGCATTGCGGATCGAGACCATGATCCGTTCCGGCGCGGCGGGCTTGACGAAGAAGTCGATGGCCCCGGCCTGCATGGCCTGGACGATGGTGTCGACGCCGCCGGTGGCGGTGACCACGATGACCGGCTGGTTGAAGCCGCGGGCGCGCATCTCGACCAGGGTCTCCTGGCCGGAAATGCCGGGCATGACCATGTCGAGCAGGATCACGTCGGCCACGCCGCCGGCCGCCAGATGCATCACCGCCTGGTCGCCGTTCTCGGCGTGCGAGACCACGAAGCCCTCGCGCTCGAGGACCGCCTGGATCAGCCGACGCTGCGTCGGGTCGTCATCGACGACAAGGACCGTTTTGGCCATTTGAAGACACCCACCGAAACCGGCCTGCGTCTCATGGACGAAGGCTCCTGTTGTCACGAATTGATACAGGGGAGGCGTGAAGAACCGGTTTCGGAGACCTGAGTCAGGCGTTAACGGCCGGCCGGCGGATCGGGGTCCGGCACGATGGGCCGGCCCGAGACCGCGTCGACCCATCGATAGACCACATGGCTCGAGACGGGCGGGCTCTCGGCGAGGGCCGGGGTGGGCGCGACCGCCGGGGCGGCGGGGCTCGAAACCGGGGTCAGCATCTGCCGCGCAAGCTCGTCGCCCGCGGTGGCCCCGGGCGCGGGCAAGGGCGCGGGCGCGGGTGCGGCCACGGCGATCTTGAGATCGGCGACCTTGAGATCGACCGGCTTGATCTCGGGCGCCTTGGCGCTGGCGTCGGCCACCTGGGTGTCGGCGGCCTGGATGTTGGAGGCAGGGGCGCAGCGCAGGTGGGCCTCCAGACCGCGCAGGAAGCCGCGCCGTGCAACCCCGGCGGTGGCCGCATCGCGCAGGGCCTTGTCCTTGGCGTCGGCGCGCGTGAGGAAGCGGACATAGCCATGATAGGGGATCATGCCGCGCGCGTAGTTGAGCGCCATGTGGACCTTGCTGGACTTGGCCTTTTCGCCGTCGACGTCGGGGCCCAGAACCTGGTCGAGCGCCAGGATCTCCTGCGGGATGCTCTCGCACGCGGGCTCTGCCGGATAGCGGTAGGGATCGGCCTCGACCGCCTTGAGGATCGGCGGAATGTCGGCGCCGGTGAGGCCAAGTCCCTGCTGCGACCCAGGCGTCACCTGCGCCGCGGCGCCGCCCGCCAGCGAGACCGCGACGCCGACGGTCGCCAGCATCCCGATCGTCCGAACCGTCTGCGCCCGAGTTGACGGGGCCATGGCGCCGCTCTCCTGCAGCCCCTCCGCGGGGAGCTAAATCCCCGAAGGCGCTGGAGGTTCAACGCCGGCGTCGGCTTGCGGTCAGTGCGCCTTCGCCTTGCCCTTGGACCGGGCCGGCGGGGCGGGCGGCGCGGGCGTGGGCGGCGGCGGATCGGGGTGGCACTTCATGTTGACCTCGACGCCGCGCAGGAACCCGCGCCGCGCGTAGCCCGCCAGCACAGCTTCACGCAGCTCCTTGTCCTTCTTGTTGGCGCCGGTGACGAAGCGCACGACGCCGCCGTAGGGCACCAGGCCGCGCGCCACGTCGCCGCTCTTGGCGATCAGGCTCTTCTTGTTGTCCTCGGGCTCCGGCGGCGTGTCGAGATCGGCGCCGATCAGGTCGTTGATCGCCAGGATCTCGGCCGGGACGGTGTCGCAGGCGGGCGCCGTGGGCGCCTTGTAAGGGTCGGCCTTGATCGTCGCCAGCAGTGGCGGGACATCGGCGCCGGTGAGGCCCAGACCGGTCTCCGAGCCCGCCTTGACCTGCGCGCGCGCCGCGCCGCCCACGCTTGCCGCCAGCAAGGCGGCGCAGACCGCCCAGGACATCGCCTTCCGCATGACCTCGCTCCCCGACCGAGGTCCAAATCCTAGCACAGGCTTGCACGGCGGGGAGCGTCGGCGCGCCGTGCAACCGTACTGTCACGAAGCGCCGCCATGGTGCGCCGATGCAGTCTTCAAAACTCGCCGCCGCGGGCGCGCTCCTCGCGGCGTTGCTGTTTGGCCACCCCGCCGCCGCCCAACCCCGCAATGTGATCATCTTCGTCGCCGACGGCCTGCGCTCGCACAGCGTGACGCCGGAGACCGCGCCGGCGCTGGCCGCCGTCCGCCGCGAGGGCGTCGATTTCGAAAACAGCCATTCGCTCTATCCGACGGTGACGACGCCCAATTCCTCGGCCATCGCCACCGGCCACCTGCTCGCCGACACCGGCGACTTCGGCAACACGATGTTCATCGGCCCGCCGCTGCCGGCGCCCTACGGCTCCTCGCTGGCCGCCATCGAGGACGACGACCTGCAGGCGCTGTTGAACCAGCGGTTCGGGGGCAACTATCTGGGCGAGACCACCCTGCTCGCCGCCGCGCGCGCCAAGGGCTACCTGGTGGCCGCGCTTGGCAAGCACGGGCCGACCGCCCTGCAGGACGTCACCTCCCGCGACGGCAAGGGCGTCATCGAGTTCGACGACGACACCGGCGGCCGCGACGGCGGCCACGGCATTCCGACCGACGCGCAGGTCGCCGCGGCGATCAAGGCCGCGGGCCTGGACCTCTATCCGCCGGACCGGGGCCTGAACGGCGGCAGCGGCGCCTTCAACATGGCCGGCACCCTGGTGGCCAATGTCGAGCAGCAGAACTGGTTCGCAGGCGTCGCCACCAAGGTGCTGCTGCCCAGATTCAAGGCGTCGGGAAAGCCCTTCATCCTCGTCTTCTGGTCGCGCGATCCGGACGGCACCCAGCATGGCCAGGGCGACAGCCTGAACAGCCTGGAGCCCGGGATCAACGGCCCGACCTCCAAGGCCGCCATCCGCAACGCGTCCAACGACCTGCAGGCGCTGCGCGACGAGGTGGCGGCGCTGGGTCTGGCCGACAACACCGACATCGTGGTCACCGCCGACCACGGCTTTTCGACCATGTCGCGCGAGAGCCCGAACAGCCCCTCGGCGAAGTTCGGCTACCGCGACGTGAAGCCCGGCCTCCTGCCGCAGGGCTTCCTGGACATCGACATGTCGCTCGGCCTGAAGCTGAAGCTGAGCGATTCCACCGGGTCCGAAGTGCTCCCCGCCAAGGGCTTCTATCCGAAGCGCGGGTCGCTGCTTGGCCCCGACCCGGCGCACCCGCAGGTGATCATCGCGCCCAACGGCGGCACGGACCTGATCTACCTGCCGGGGCCGGATGCGGCGGCGCTGGCGCCCAAGGTGGTGGAGTTCCTGACGCGGCAGGACTATGTGGGCGCGATCTTCGTCAACGATGCGCTCGGCCCGGTTCCCGGCGCCCTGCCGATGAGCCGGATCGGCCTGATCGGTTCGGCCCGAACGCCTCGGCCCTCGATCGTCATCTCCTTCAAGAGCTGGTCTACCGGCTGCGCCGATCCGGAGATGTGCGGCGTCGAGATCGCCGACTCCAGCCAGCAGCACGGCCAGGGGATCCACGGCTCATTCGGCCGCCAGGACACGCACAACTTCATGGCCGCGATCGGCCCGGACTTCAAATCAGGCTTCGTCGACCCGGCGCCGGTGAGCAACGCCGACTGGGCTCAGACGCTGGCGCATGTCCTGGGCCTTGACCTGCAGCCCCGCGGCCGCGCGCTGGGCCGGGTGATGAGCGAGGCCCTGACCGACGGCGGGGCGGCGCCGGAGTCCCACGCGCTCACGGTGCGGTCGGAGCCGGCGGCGAATGGTTTCATCACGGTGCTCAACGCCCAGGAGGCGGCCGGCGAGACCTATTTCGACGCTGCCGGCATGCCGGGCCGCACCCTGGGCCTGAAGCCCTAGCCTTTTCGGCGGACCGGCCGCTCGCCAGGCTTGGCCTGGTCGCCGATCCGCCAACCGGCGGGACAGGCGCCGAGACGGCGGAAGCGGCGGACCTGATGCGCCGTGCCGAGCTCCGGGAAGACCGGCGTCATCGCGACGTCGAGCCGGAAGTCGTGGGCCGCGTCGCCGGTGGCCGACGAGCTGATGGTGAACCAGCGGCCCTGCGCCTGGCAGCGCAGCGCCCAGCCGCGCGACTTCTGCGCCGGCGTGGTGATGTCGATGCAGCCGCCGCCGTTGACCTTGACCCGGGTCGCCACGAACTGCTTGCGAAGCTCGTCGTCGACGCAGGCTAAGGTGGTGGCCTCCGGCTTGCCGTTCGCGCCGATCAGGTCGACCTGCCAGAGCTGCGAGAGCCCGGGCTGCGGCTCGGGCGGCGCCGCCTGCGCCTGCGCATTCTGGGCGGCGTCGCAGGCCGTAAGGCCCAGCACCAGAAGGGCGGCGATGCCGGCGACAGGGGCGGCGCGGCCTGCGGTCATGGGAAGAGGGTAGGCGCGGATCAGCCCGGGCGCCTAGCGGTAGTAGACCGGGACGATGATCGCTTCCATGTGGTCGACGTCGACCGGCACATAGACCGGCGGCATGCCCTGGGCCATCGCGGCGGGCTGCGCCTTCCAGGCCCCGTAGGCGGCCATGACCACCGCGAACGCCATCAGGCCCAGGCCCCAGTCGCGGCGGCGAAAGTCGGGGGCCGGGCGGCGCAGCGCCTGGATACGGCGCTCCAGCGGATGCGGTTCGGCGCCCGCCAGCCAGTGACAGCCGAGCGGGGTGGCGATGGCGCCGATCTGGGTCTTCAGCAGGGTCTCGGCGTAGCGGCGCTTCTGGCCCGGGCGGTGCGCCAGCACCGCGGCGTCGCACGCCAGCTCCTGATCCATGCGGGCCTCGCGCGCGGCGATATGGACCAGCGGGTTGAACCACAGCAGGCACTGGGCAAAGGCGATCAGGCCGTTGGTGCGCGGGTCGCCGCGGTCGATGTGGGTGCGCTCGTGGGCGCGGATCAAGACGCGCTCCTCGTCGGAATAGCGGGTCGCCGCGTCGCCCGGCATGATGATGCGCGGCGCGAAAAAGCCGGTGACGGCGGGCCCGGCGCGGCCGCGGCGCGCCATCCGCAGGAAGCGCAGCTGGCAATAGGCGATGATCATGACGCCCAGGCCCGCGCCGAGCAGCCAAAGCGCGATCAGCGGCCGCGCCGGCGCCAGCGCCAGGCTCTGCGAGGCCTGGTAGACGGGGTCGAAGTGGAAGCCGAGACCCGGCGGCACGATGCGGGTCGCCGCCTGGGCCGGCAGCAGGGCGGCCAGCGCCGCGACCGGCACGCAGATCCACAGGCGGTAGGCGACTTCGGCGCCCAGCTGGCGGCGCACCATCGGGCGGACCGCCAGGACGATCAGGATCGCCGCGGCCGCCGCGAGGTTCAGATGAATGAGGGTGAAAAGGACGTCAGTCGCCATCGTCGAACTTCGCGATCAGGCGCTTCAGGCGCGCGACCTCGTCGGACGAAAGCGTGCGGTGCTTGGCGTAGTGGGCGACCAGCGGGGCCAGTTCGCCGCCGAACAGGCGGTCGAGCAGGCCCTGGCTTTCGCCCTGCACATAGTCCTCACGGGTGACGAGCGCGCGGTAGCGGGTGCGGCCCTCGCTGCGCTCGGAGATCAGCGCCTTCTTCTTGAGGAGCCGGTTGATCAGGGTCTTGACGGTGGCCTCGCCCCAGCTTTGCGGCGCGCCCACCTCGGCCACGATTTCGTCGGCGGCCAGCGGGCCCTTGCCCCAGACCGCCTCCATCACCTGGCTTTCCGCCGCCGAGATCCGCGTCATAGCTTTACGTCCGTGATTTGGGGGTCACTGTTACGCCCGTAAACTACGCGGTCAAGTCACGCCGTTGCGAGCTTGGCCTGAAGGCTCACCCGGCGACCCGCACTTCCGCCGGTCCCGCGGTCAAGCGCCCGACGATCGCCGCCGCCTGGAAGCCGCGCTCGCGGACCCGGCCGAGCACGGCCGCCGCGTCGCCTTCGGCAACGGCGATCAGGAGGCCGCCGCTGGTCTGCGGGTCGGTGAGCAGGTCGCGGCGCCAGTCCGGCAGGTCGGCGGGGAGGCGGACGCTCTCGCCATAGCTCGCCCAGTTGCGGGTCGAGGCGCCGGTGCGCACCCCTTCGCGGGCCAGCGCCTCGACGCCGGCCAGCAGCGGCGGCGCCGCGCCGATCTGCGCGGTCAGGCCGGCGCCGCGGCAGATCTCCAGCGCGTGACCCAGCAGGCCGAACCCGGTGATGTCGGTGACCGCATGCACGCCCGGGAGGCCGCCCAGCTCGGCGCCGACCGCATTGAGCTGGGTGGTGGAGGCGATGAGGGCCGCGTAGCCCGCCGCGTCGAGGCGCTCCTGCTTGAAGGCGGCGCTCAAGACGCCGACGCCCAATGCCTTGGTCAGGATCAGCACATCGCCCGCCTGGGCCGTGCGGTTGGTCAGCACCTTGTCGGGATGCACCAGGCCCAGCGCCACCAGGCCGTAGATCGGCTCGACGCTGTCGATGGAATGGCCGCCCGCGACCGGTATGCCCGCCGCGGCGCAGACGCTGGCGCCGCCCTCCAGGATCGCGCGGATGGTCTCGGGGCTGAGCTTGTCGATGGGCATGCCGACGATGGCGAGCGCCAGGATCGGGGTCCCGCCCATGGCGTAGACGTCGCTGAGCGCATTGGTTGCCGCGATCCGCCCGAAGTCGAAGGGATCGTCCACCACCGGCATGAAGAAGTCGGTGGTCGCCACCAGGGCCTGGTGGTCGTTGAGCCGCCAGACCGCGGCGTCGTCGGCGGTGTCGGTCCCGACCATCAGGTCGGCGAAGCCGGCGGTGGCCGGCATGCCCTTGAGGATCGACTGCAGCACCGCTGGCGCGAGCTTGCAGCCGCAGCCGCCGCCGTGGGCGAGGGAGGTCAGGCGAACGGGCATGGGGCTGGCGTCTGGCGAAAGGGCTGTCATAGGCTTGCTTATAGGGCCGAGCCGCCCGCAGACCGAAGGCCTTCCGACTTGCCCGGTATCGAGATCCTGGACCGCGCGGACCTCGCCAGCCTGACGGCCTACGACGCGGTGATCGATGTGCGCAGCCCCGGCGAGTTCGCCCAGGACCATGCGCCGGGCGCCATCAACCTGCCGGTGCTGTCGGACGCCGAGCGGGCGGAGGTCGGCACGATCTATGTGCAGGAGGACCGCTTCAAGGCCCGGCGCGTGGGCGCGGCCTATGTGGCGGCCAATGTGGCCAGGCACCTGCAGACCGCGCTGGCGGAGAAGCCCGGCGGCTTTCGCCCGCTGATCTATTGCTGGCGGGGCGGCATGCGCTCGAACGCCATGGCGGTGATCCTGTCGCAGGTGGGCTGGCGGACCACTGTCCTGGCCGGCGGTTACATGACCTGGCGCAGGCACGTGACGGCGAGGCTCTATGACGGCGCCCTGCCGCTCCGGCTCATCCTGCTCGACGGCGACACCGGCTGCGGCAAGACCGAGGTGCTGCTGAAGCTCGCCGCGCGCGGCGCGCAGGTGATCGACCTGGAAGGCCTGGCGGCGCATCGCGGGTCGCTGCTGGGCGGCTTCGCCGGCCGGCCGCAACCCAGCCAGAAGATGTTCGAGAGCCGGCTGCTGGGCGTCCTCGACGGTCTCGACCCGGCGCGGCCGGTGTTCGTCGAAGCCGAGTCCAGCAAGGTGGGCGAGCGGATGGTGCCGCCGGCGCTCTGGCAGGCGATGGCGCAGGCGCCGCGCGTCGAACTCGCCGCCACGCCGCAGGCCCGGGCGCGGTATCTGGTCCGCGCCTACCGCGACATCATCGAGGACCGCGCCGCGCTCGACGAGGCGCTGCGCCGCCTGCCGACGCCGCCGGGGCGCAAGCGGCTGGCGGCCTGGGCCGAGCTGGCCGACGCCGGCGACTTCGAGGCCTTGGCGCTGGCGCTGATCGAACTGCACTACGACCCGGCCTACCGCCGGTCGCGCCGCAAGGAGACGCGGGGGCTCCTGGGCGTGGTGGACGCGGGCGGACTGGAGGCGGCGGACCTGGACGCCGCGGCCGCCGAGATCCTTCGGCGGGTCGCGGACTGAAAGATCGCGCCGCGCCCGCGGGCGGCGTGCTAGAATGGCCTACCCAACGAAACGCGCGGCCGGCCACGCGTTCGTGTGCGCCGTTCCGCCTGAAGGAACCTGCGGCCATGAAAATCTACACCGGCACGATGACGCCGACCCGGCGCGATCTCTCCGATCCGCGGTCCTCCGGCAAGCCGCTCGCCGCCCCGCGCACGCCGCTGCTCAACGACCGCCGCAGCACCCGCTGATCCAAAACCCCCCGAAAGGAGCCCGCCATGGCCAAGGGTCAAAAGAAGTCCAACAAGGAAGTCCGCAAGCCTAAGCAGCCGAAGGCCAAGCCTCCGGAATCGATCTCGCTGAGCACCAACCAGAAGCGCTGACCGCCCCGGCTGACGCCGCGGACCGCTTGCCCGCGTCGCGATCCCGAGCATAGTGCCCCCAAGGCCGAGACTACGGCCGTTGAACACTAGGCCCTTCGGGTTCCCCGAAAGGCCGCGGGAGAGGGCGTCTCAGATGCGGATCATCAAGCTCGGGCTGGCGCTTGCGCTGGCGCTCACCGTGGCGGCTTGCGAGAAACTCACCGCCAACGTGGACGGCGCCCGCATCGCGGCGGCCGACACCAACGCCGAGTGGGTCTCCTACGGCAAGGGCTATTCCGAGCAGCGGTTCAGCCCGCTGGACAAGATCTCGACCGCCAACGTCGGCCAGCTGGGCCTGGCCTGGTACGCCCAGTTCGACACCGACCGCGGCCAGGAAGCGACGCCCCTGATGGTCGACGGCGTGCTCTACACCACCACCGCCTGGTCCAAGGTCTACGCCTTCGATGCGGCCACCGGGAAGCTGAAGTGGTCCTATGATCCCAAGGTCGACGGGGCCAAGGGCTTCGACGCCTGCTGCGACGTGGTCAACCGCGGCGTGGCGGTCTGGAAGGGCCGCGTCTACGTCGGCACCATGGACGCGCGGCTGATCGCGCTCGACGCCAAGACCGGCCAGGTCGCCTGGCAGGCCCAGGTGGGCGACCCCAAGACGCCCTTCACCATCACCCAGGCGCCGCGCGTGGTGAAGGACAAGGTGCTGATCGGCGAGTCCGGCGCCGAATATGGCGTGCGCGGCTTCCTGAGCGCCTATGACGCGGCCACCGGCAAGAAGCTCTGGCGCTTCTACACCCTGCCCAATTCCACGGGCGCGCCGGATGGCGAGCCCTCCGACAAGGTCTTGAAGGACAAGGCCATGGCCACCTGGCCCGACGGCCAGTGGAAGACGGTCGGCGGCGGCGGCACCGTCTGGGACGCCATCGTCTACGATCCGCAGCTCAACCTGATCTATTTCGGCGTCGACAACGGCACGCCGTGGGACCAGGAGAAGCGCTCCGGCGGCAAGGGCGACAACCTGTTCCTGTCGTCCATCGTGGCGATCAACGCCGACACCGGCGAATACGTCTGGCACTACCAGGTGAACCCCGGCGAGAGCTGGGACTATTCGGCCGTGCAGCCGATGATCCTGGCCGACCTGAAGATCGACGGTCAGGTCAGGAAGGTGCTGATGCAGGCGCCGAAGAACGGCTTCTTCTATGTGCTGGACCGCACGACGGGTAAGCTGCTGTCGGCCAAGAACTATGTGCCGGTCACCTGGGCCAAGAGCATCGACATCGCGACCGGCCGGCCTGTGGAAAATCCTGAGGCGCGCTACAAGAACGGCAGCGTCGACCTGCAGCAGCCGGGGCCGCTGGGCGGCCACAACTGGCACCCGATGTCGTTCAGTCCGAAGACCGGCCTGGTCTATATCCCGGCCCAGTCGGACCCCTTCGCCTACCAGGGCGCCAAGACCTTCGGCTACAAGGCCGGCGCCTGGAACCTGGGCATCAACACGCTGGCCAACGCCGGGCCGATGACCGCCGACCAGGCCAAGGCCGCGGCCGCCTCCTACAAGGGCTATCTGATCGCCTGGGACCCGGTGGCCCAGAAGGCGGTCTGGAGCGTCGAGCATCCCTATTTCTGGAACGCCGGCGTGCTCTCGACCGGCGGCGGCCTGGTGTTCCAGGGCGCGGCCGAGGGGCAGTTCTACGCCTATGACGCTGCGAGCGGGAAACAGCTCTGGTCCTACCAGACCGGCAACGGCGTGATCGCAGCTCCCATGACCTATGAGCTGAACGGCGAGCAGTACGTGGCCCTGATGGTGGGTTCGGGCGGCGGCGGCCAGATCTCGGCCCCGGCCTATATGCCGACGCGGCCGCGGCTGCCGGGCCGCCTCCTGGTGTTCAAGATCGGCGGGACCGAAAAGGCCAAGGACTTCGTCCTGCCGGCCCAGCCGACCATCGACCTCACCAAGGTGACCACCACCGGCGACAAGGCGCACGGCTATGCGGTGTTCAACGACAACTGCGGCGTCTGCCACGGCACCAACGCCACGGGCTCGTGGCTGCCGGACCTGAAGCGCTCGCCGATGATCACCACGCCCGACGATTTCAACTCGGTGGTGATCCAGGGGGTGCGCGCCCACAACGGCATGGTGAGCTTCGCCAGGTTCCTGTCGAAACAGGACGTGGAGGACGTGCGCGCCTTCCTGATCAGCCAGGGCAAGGGGGAGCCGCTGCCGGCGGCGCCCGCGGTGGCGGCGAAGTAGGCCGCGGCTCTAGCGCAGCACCGCTTCGAACTGCTCGGCGATCCAGTCGGCCTGATCGGGCGTGAGGATCAGCGGCGGAGCGATGCGGATCGTGTGTTCGTGGGTCTCCTTGGCCAGGAGGCCGCGGGCCTGCAGGGCCTCGCAGACGCGCCGCGCCCCGCCGGCCCCGGCATGGAGTTCGACGGCGATCATCAGGCCGCGGCCGCGCACCTCCTTCACGCTGTCGGCGCGAATGGATTTGAGGCTGGCCAGCAGGCGGTCGCCGACCCGGGCGGCGTTCTCGACCATGCCCTCTTCGGTCAACACGCGGAGCGCAGCGCGGGCCACGGCGCAGGCCAGGGGGTTGCCGCCGAAGGTTGAGCCGTGTTCGCCCGGATGCAGCACGTCCATCACCTCGGTGTTCGAGAGCACTGCGGAGACCGGATAGAAGCCGCCCGAGAGCGCCTTGCCGATCAGGGTGAGGTCCGCCTCGACGCCATCGTGCGCCTCGGCCAGCAGCTTGCCGGTGCGGCCCAGGCCCGTCTGGATTTCGTCGAGGATCAGGATGACCTTGTGCTGCGTGCAGAGCTCCCGGGCCCGCTTCAGATAGCCGGCGGGCGGGATGATCACGCCGGCCTCGCCCTGGATCGGCTCGACCAGGAAGGCGACGGTGTTGGGGCCGATGGCGGCCTCCAGCGCCTCGGCGTCGCCGTAGGGCACGACCCTGAATCCCGGCGCGAAGGGGCCAAAGCCCCCGCGCGACTGCGGATCGGTTGAGAAGCCGACGATGGCGACGGTGCGGCCGTGGAAGTTGTCGGCGGCGACGACGATCTCGGCCTGGCCGGCCGGCACGCCTTTCACCTCGTAGCCCCACTTGCGCGCGACCTTGATGGCGCTCTCCACGGCCTCGGCGCCGGAGTTCATCGGCAGGGCCTTGTGGCTGCCGGTGAGCGCGCAGAGTTCCTCGTAGAAGGGCGCGAGCTGGTCGTTGCGGAAGGCGCGGCCGGTCAGCGTCAGGCGCCCGGCCTGCTCGACCATGGCCTCCAGGATCTTCGGGTGGCAGTGGCCCTGGTTCACGGCGGAATAGGCGGAGAGGCAGTCGAGGTAGCGGTTGCCCTCGACGTCCCACACGTGGACGCCGGAGCCGCGGGTCAGGACGACGTCGAGCGGCTTGTAGTTCTTGGCGCCGTAGAGGCTCTCAAGGGCGATCAGATCGCTGGCGAGCGAGCGGGAAAGGGCGATGTCGTTCATGGTTCTAGGACCTCATTCAGCGGCCAGGATGGCGGGATGGGCGTCGCTCGTCCGGTCCAGGCGTAGGGTCATGCAGTAGGCGGCGCCTCCGGAGAGGATGAAGGGGGCAAGGTCGACTTCGATCAGGCGATAGCCATGGGCCGCGAGCCTGGCCTTTAGCGCGGCCGGGGCGCGCGCCATGATCAGGTCGGCGTCGAGGTTGACGGCGTTGACGCAGAAGGCGGCGGCGTCGTCGGCGGTGGCCTCGATCCGCTGCGGCTCGGGCAGACGCTCACGGATCGTGGCCAGGGCCTGCGCCGTGAAGGCCTCAGGGTAGTAGAGCACCTCGCCGCCGCTGAGCGGGCAGAAGCAGGTGTCCAGGTGGTAGAAGCGGTCCGACGCCAGTTCGAGGCCCACGACCTCGCGGCCGAAAGTCCGCGCGATGGCCTTCACCGAGCTTCGGGTCGAGCGCGGGCCGTGACCCACCCAGAAAAGGCCGCGCCGAGCGTCCCAGATCGCGTCGCCGGCGCCCTCCTGCAGGACGCCTTCCGGCAGGTCGATGAGCTCTCGCACCAGGCCCCGGGACCGCAGCCGGGTGAAGACCGAGCGGAAGACCGCCTCCTCACCCTGCCTTTCGGGATGGCGGAAGCGGGCGAGGAGAACCTTGCCGTCGAGCACCACCGCCGCGTTGGCCGGGAACACGAGGTCGGGGAGGCCACGCACGGCGCCGATGGTCTCGACGTGGGCCCCAGCCTCCTGAAGGGAGGCTCTAAGATCGCCCGAGGCGGTTTGCGCGGTGGCGGCGTGCTCCGGCCGCCACGCGGTCGGCTTCATCCACGGATTGATCTGGTAGCTGACGTCGAAACAGCTCGGATCGGTCATGAGGAAGAGCGGTCGCTGGTCCATCGGGCGATCCTTATGGCGGTTTGAGCCCCAGGATCGCTCAGCCGGGTGCTAGCGAATAGCGACCAGGATGCTGTATTTCGTGATATTGTCTGGCGATTTGCGCAGGACGAATGCCGAAATGCTGGACGACCTCGACCGCCAACTGCTGGCCCTGCTCAGGGCCGATTCGCGGACGCCGGCCTCGGCGCTGGCGGCAAGGCTGAAGGTCAGCCGCGGCACCGTGCAGAACCGCATCGCCCGGATGCTGGCGCCCGGCGGCGCCATCCAGGCCTTCACCGTGCGCACCCGCCCGGAGATGGAGGCCGCGCGCGTCCGCGCCATCATGTGCATCGCCATCGAGGGCGAGCGGTCGGGCGCGGTGGTCAAGGCGTTGCGCGGCTTCCCGGAGGTGGACAAGATCCACACCACCAACGGCCGCTGGGACCTGATCGCCGAACTGGACACCGAGACCCTGGCCGCCTTCAGCCAGACCCTGGATCAGATCCGCCTGATCGACGGCATCGCGTCCACCGAGACCTCGATCCTGCTGGCCACGCAGAAGATGTGAGGTCTAAGAAGCGGGCATGAACGCCCCCTTCAAGACCGACACCCTGCCGCAGTGGGATCTGAGCGACCTCTACACGGGCCGCGACGATCCCAAGATCGAGGCGGACCTGGCCAAGGCCAAGGCCGACAATGACGCCCTGGTGGCGCTGAAGGGCCGCTTCGTCGCGCGGCGCGCGGATCCGCGGGTGCTGGGCGAGCTGCTGGACGGCGGCATTAAGCTCTATGAGGCGGCGACCAATGGCCTTTGGGGCGTCGGCGCCTATGCGGGCCTGGCCTCGTCGACGGCGCGCAACGACCCGGCCTGGTCGAAGTTCGAGGGCGACCTGCGCGCCCGATCCGCCCAGATCGCCGCCGACAGCCTGTTCTTCACCCTCGAACTGAACGAGCTCGACGACAACGAGATCGAGGCGGCGTTCCGGGCGCATCCGCCGGCCGCGCGCTGGCGGCCCTGGATCCGCCGCGTGCGGCTGTCGCGGCCGCACGAGCTCTCCCCCGACCTCGAGCGGATGCTGATCGACCGGGGCCCGGCGGTCGCCAACTGGAGCCGGCTCTCGGAAGAGACCCTGGCCGGGCTCACCGTCAAGCTGGGCCGGGAGACATTGACCCTCTCGGAAGCGCTGAACCGCCTGTCGGACCCCGACGGCGCGCGGCGCAAGCAGGCGGCCGCGGGGCTTTCCAAGGCGCTGGCCGAGCAGACCCCGACGCTGGCGCTCTGCCTCAACACGCTCGCCTTCGAAAAGCAGGTGGAGGACCGCTGGCGGAAGTATCCGGACCCCGCCGCCTCGCGGCACATCGCCAACGAGGTGCACGCCGACGCCGTGGCGGCCCTGGAGGCCGCGGTGGTGGAGTCCTACGCCAGCGTCAGTCACCGCTACTACCGCCTCAAGGCCAGGGCCATGGGCCGCGACGTGCTGGACCAGTGGGACCGCAATGCGCCGCTCGATACCGCCCAGCCGAAGACCTACAGCTGGAACGAGGCCAAGGGGATGGTGCTGGAGAGCTTCGAGGCGCTGGCGCCCAAGTTCTCCGACACCGCCCAGACCTTCTTCAGCCATCCGTGGATCGACGCGAAGCCGCGGCCCGGCAAGCAGTCGGGGGCCTATTCCCATTCGGTGACGTCGGAGAAGCACCCCTACGTCCTGCTCAACTACATGGGCGAGCGTCGGGACGTGCTGACGCTGGCGCACGAGCTCGGCCATGCGGTGCACCAGACCCTCTGCGCGCCGCTCGGCACGCTCCTGGCCGACACGCCGCTGACGCTGGCCGAGACCGCCTCGATCCTGGGGGAAGGGCTGGTGTTCGAACAGCTGCTGGCCAAGGCGACGAAGGCGGAGCGCAAGGGCCTCCTGGCCGGCAAGATCGAGGACGGGATCAACACGGTGGTGCGCCAGATCGCCTTCCACCGCTTCGAGACCCGCTTCCACGCCGCCCGGCTGCAGGGCGAGGTGGCGCCCGATGAGATCGGGGCGATCTGGATGGAGGTGATGGGCGAAAGCCTCGGGCCGGCCATCAAGCTCAACAAGGGCTACGAGCACTACTGGGCCTACGTCAGCCACTTCGTGCATGCGCCGTTCTACGTCTACGCCTACGCGTTCGGGGACCTGCTGGTGCGTGGCCTGATGGAGAAGCGCCGCGAGGACCCTGTGGCGTTCGCGCCGCTGTACGAGGACCTCCTGGCGGCGGGCGGCACGCGGACCTACGTCGAGGCGCTGGCGCCGTTTGGGCTGAACCCGCGCGAGAAGTCGTTCTGGGCGGCGGGGATGAAGCAGCTGGAGCGGCTGGTGGACGAGTTCGAGGCGTTGGTTTGAGGATGGAGATGGACGGCACCTCGACCTCGGCTGAAGCCCTTGTGCGCGCGAGAGTCTGCTTGCTCCCACGTGCTGAGGGGGGCCGCTCCGCGCCGATCAGAGGGAGCTATCGTCCGAACCACAATTTCTTGGGTCCCGACAATCGCGACATGTTGGTTGGCTTCATCGAAATGCAGCCGGACGAAGTGTTGAATCCAGGTGAGTGCGCTGAGTTCGAAATCCTGTTCTTGAATTGGTCGGCGCTCCGTCCGGACCTCAGAGTAGGAAAGGAGTGGCTGATCCAAGAAGGGGCGCACGTCGTCGGAAAGGGTACTGTCTTGGAACGGCTTTCATAAGCTGGTTGGTCTCGCCAGAAGCCAGCTTAAATCTCATGCCGGCCAGTTTGCCTTCGGGCCTGGGCAACTCAAGGCGCGGCCCATGGCCGCCCGCAAAGCGGCGCGCCGAAGAGCGCGGCCTTGACTTGCCCAGGCCCGAAGGCTCGCATCATCCGTGAGATGTAAGGGGGGGACCGTCCCGACGGACATCCATTTACCCCGCTCATCCTTGAGCAGGCGGGGACCAAACTAGGGCAGGTTCGCCAGCCGTGGCCAATGGGAGCGGGCTTCGGGTCTGCCCCTACGCGCCCCAGCTCTCCGGCGGCGGCGGCAGGCCTTCGACGAGGGCGGCCAGGCCCTCGCTGTAGCCGCGGCGCAGTGCGTTCCAGTAGGGGTCGCCCTCCTCGACCGTGACCAGGTTGGCGGCCGAGAAACTGCCGGCGCGGTAGAGCAGGATGTCGATCGGCGGCGCCACCGACAGGTTGCTGCGGGTGGTGGCGTCGAAGGAGAGCAGGATCAGCCGCGCGGCCTCTGTCAGCGTGGTCTTCGGCGTCACCGAGCGGTCGAGGATCGGCTTGCCGTACTTGGTCTCGCCGATCTGCAGGAAGGGGGTGCGCGGCGTCGCCTCGACGAAGTTGCCGGCGGAATAGATCTGGAAGAGCCGCGGGGCCTCGCCCTTGATCTGGCCGCCGACCAGGAAGCTGCCGCTGGCGTCGCCATATGGGGCGACGAAGCTGGAATCCGCCGCCATGCGGGCGCGAAGCTGGGCGCCCAGGATGCCGGCGACCTCGAACATGGTGGGCGCTAGGCTGAGGTCGAGGGCCCGGTCGCCGCCGCCGTAGGCCTCGTGCAGGCTGGTCACCACCGCTTGCGTGGTGGCGAGGTTGCCGGCCGACTGGATGACGATCAGCCGGTCCTTCGAACCCGGCATCAGGTTCAGCTTGGAGACCCGCATCACCTGGTCGACGCCGGCGTTGGACCGGGAGTCAGAGGCGAGCGCCAGGCCTTCGTTCAGCAGCATGCCGAGGCAATAGGTCATTCGCGCGGCCCTCAGGTCTTGCGGCCAGACTAGCGTGAAATCCGCGGCCGTGCTGCCTTTCGCATCCGGCGGTGTCGGAACGTGGCGGGCCGGCGCGTCCTTAAGGGCGACAGCCTTGGGAGAGACCAGATGAAGACCTTCAAGATCCTCGCCGCCGGCAAGGCGCTCGCCCTGGTCCTCGTGGCCGGCCCGGCCATCGCCGCGACGGCGGCCGCGCCCACCGCCCCGGCCGGGCCGCCGCCCGGCGCCTATGTGATGGACAAGGCGCACACCTCGGTGACCTTCCGGGTCAGCCACATGGGCTTCTCCCGCTACACCGCCCGTTTCGCCAGCGTCGACGGACGGCTGAAGTTCGATCCGGCCAAGCCCTCGGCCATGGCGGTGGAGGCGACGATCGATCCGCAATCGCTGGCGCTGAACGCCCCGCCGGCCGGCTTCCACGACCAGCTGATGGGCAAGAGTTTCTTCGACGCGGGGGTGTTCAAGACCATCACCTTCAAGTCCACCAAGGTCCAGGTCACCGGCAAGACGACCGCCAAGGTCACCGGCGATTTCACCCTGCACGGGGTGACCAAGCCGGTGACGCTGGATGTCACCTACAACGGCGGCTATCCGGCCAACGCCATGGACCCGGGCGGCGCGCGGGTGGGCTTCTCGGCCCACGGTGTGCTGAAGCGCTCGGCCTTCGGCATGGGCTTCGGCGTGCCCGCGGCGGGTTCGACCATGGGCGTCGGCGACGACGTCGAGGTGATGATCGAGACGGAGTTCAGCTCCAAGGCCCCGCCGCCGCCGGCGAAGAAGTAGCCGGGCGGCGCATTACCCCGAATTCACGGGTCGGGGACCCGGCCGCGATCCATAGTCCTCGGCGGGGAGGCCGCCGGATGATCGCAGGAGCTTGGCCGCGGGGCGGTTTGACGGTGCTGGCGGCCGCCTTGGCCGCGAGCGGGCTGGGCGCGGCGGCAGGGCCCGCGGCGGCGGACTGTCCGGTTGGCGCGCCCACCGGGTTCTTCAAGGGAACGACGCTGGGCGGCCCGCACGAGGTCGTCGACGTCGCCCTGAACCTGGCCTGCGCCGACGGCCGCTATGTCGCGCAATTCTTCACCTCGCAGAGCGACTTCGAGGCGGCGGAGGCGACGGGCGCGCCCGGCCAGGTCAGCCTGAAATTCGACGCGCGCGGCCGCTTCGGCCACGCCGAGCTGAAGCTCGCCGGCGACAAGCTCGCCGGCGACTTCCAAAACGGCATGACCCACGGGGGCCTGAAAGCCGAGCGCGTCGGGCCGGCCAAGCCGCTGGACGCCCTGACCCCGACCATCGAGCTCACGCCCGCCCAGTGGCGCGAGGACCTCGACGCCTTCGCCGCCGAAATGCCCAAGCGGCACGCCAACGCCTTCTTCCACACGCCCAAGTCCGCCTTCGACGCCGAGATCGCCCGGCTGAAGGGGCGGCTCGACCGGATGAACAACGACGAGGTGTTCGTCGGCCTGGAGCGCATCGCCAACGCCATCGGCGACGGCCACACCGGGGTGAACTTCCCCGCCGACCGCCAACTGCTGCCGATCCAGCTGCAGCGCTATGGCAAGGACGTCCGCGTGGTCGCCGCCGGGCCCGGCCTGGAGGCGGCGCTGGGCGCGAAGGTGGTCCGCATCGGCGGCCTGCCGATCGGCGAGGCATGGACGCGGGCGCTGACGCTCACCCCGCAGGACGAGTTGCCGGAACTGCAGGAGGGCCGCGCGGTCACCTATCTGCGCAGCGGGCTGTTGCTGCACGGCCTGGGGATCGCGCCGGACCGCACCCACGCCGCCTTCACCGTCGTCACCGACGAGGGGCGCAAGCTGACCCTCGACGTCGCCCGCCCGCCGGCGGACAAGGCCGCGCCCTTGCAGCCGGCGACGGCCGGCGGCTCCGGCCTGGCGAAACAGAATCCCGGCAAGCCCTTCTGGTGCCAGGAGCTGGCCGAGCGGCGGACGGTCTACTGCGCCTTTCACGGCTACGACACGCTGATCCGCGACGGGCGCGAAATGGCGGCCCTGCTCGACAAGGCCCATCCGGCCAAGCTGGTCATCGACATGCGCGACAACGGCGGCGGCGACAACACGATCGGCTACGCCGCCTTGGTGAAGCCGCTGACCGCCCGCGCCGATCTGAACCAGAAGGGCCGGCTCTATGTGCTGGTGGGCGCGCTCACCTTCTCGGCGGCGATGAACAACGCCGCCCAGTTCCAGGACGAGACCCAGGCGATCCTGGTGGGCGAACAGATCGGCGAGAAGCCCAATTCCTATCAGGAGCCCAGGCAGTTTCGCCTGCCCAACTCCCACCTGATCGTCCGGGCCTCGAGCCTCTACTACAAGTTCCGCGAACACGGCCCCAACGCGGTCGCGCCGGACAAGACGATCGTGCCGACCTGGGATGACGTGAAGGCCGGGCGCGATCCGGCGCTCGACTGGGTGCTGGCGCAGCCCGCGCCCTAGAGACGGGCTACTCGCGGGCCAGCAGGTAGCGGACGCCGCGCGCGGCCAGCGCCACGGCGACCGCGGCCAGCGTCATGCCGGCGGCGATCGGCGCCGACCAGCCGTCCACCGCAAAGCCCAGCGCGGTGAACAGCACCAGGACCGCCAGCGCCACGCCAAGCCAATGAATGGTGCGCCCGATCAGGCCCGAGGCGCCGGTCTGCGGGCTCAAGGCGCGCGGCCAGATCAGGTTCGGCATGGTCACGCTCCCGCGGACGACGGCCTGGCAGGCCTGGCTGTGCTGTCGCACATCCCGGGCCGGCCTCGGGCGCGGCAAGCTTCCCACACCTAAGCTTTCGAAGCCGTTGCCGCCGAATGATGCAGATTCGGGCGCGAGTGCGCGTCAGCGCGCCGCGAGCCAGGCGCGCATCTCGGCGGCCTCCTTGGCGCCGGCGCGGAGGTAGCGGGTGTCGATGCCGGCGGTGACGAAGTCGAAGCCGCGGCCGATCATCTTCTGCGAATAGGCGACGCTGGCGGTGTGGACCCCGACACGGACGCCGACGGCCTTGCAGGCGGCGAGGATCTTATCGAAGGCGGCCATCAGGGGGGGCGCGTCGGAATCCTGGCCGGGCGGCCCGCCGATGGCCAGCGACAGGTCCGAGGGGCCGATATAGACGCCGTCGAGGCCCGGGGTGGCGACGATCGCCTCGACGTTGGCGAGGCCCGCCGCCGTCTCGATCATCGCGAAGGTCAGCACCTCCTCATTGGCGTGGGCATGGTAGTCGGCGCCGCCGTAGATCACGGCGCGCGTGGGGCCCGAACTGCGGAATCCGTCCGGCGGATAGCGGCAGGCCTGCACGAAGGCGGCGCATTCGGCCGCGTCATTGATCATCGGGCAGATCACCCCATAGGCCCCGGCGTCCAGCGCCCGCATGATCTCGCCGGGCTGGTTCCAGGAGACGCGGACCAGCGGGACGGCCGGCGTCGTGGAGATCGCCTGCAACATGGCCAGCATCTCGGAATAGCCGATCACCCCATGCTGGGTGTCGATGGTGACGGCGTCCCAGCCGTGGCTCGCCATCATTTCCGCCGAGAAGCCGCCCGGCATCGAACACCAGCCGCCGATCACCGGCTGGCCCGCGGCCCACAGTTCCCGCAAACGGTTGGCGCGCATCGTCAGCCTTTCCCCTGGATTCGGCGCGGAGACTAGGCGGCCTGCGGCATTCCGCCCAGTGATTCAGTCATCGCTAACCGCAAGGGTTATCGTGCCCTTCATTTCGTTGTGAAATCTTTGGCGCTCGTGAGGGATGACGAGTGACCGCGCTACGATCGACCGACCAGGCGACCAGGGTCCGTGCGGGGGACCTCACCCCACGGCTCATCGACTTCGCCGAGCGGGCGACGGTGGTGATCGCCTTCCTCTGCTACGCGGTCGCCAATTTCGACCCGGCCCACTGGCTGAACTTCGTGATCGCCTGCACCGACGTGGTGACGGTCTGGTACGTGCTGGTGCGGCGCCCGGCGACCAGCGTCAGCCCCGACCCCGCCGACTGGATCATGGCGCTGGGCGGCACCTTGCTGGCCATGCTGGCGCGGCCCGGCGGCGAGCCGATCGTCCCGCTCGTCGTGGCCGTGGGGCTGACCGGCGAGAGCCTGGTGATCACGCTCGCCGCCAAGCTCAGCCTCAACCGCAGCTTCGGCCTGGCGCCTGCCAACCGCGGGGTGCGGATGCGCGGCGCCTACGTCTTCGTGCGCCACCCGATGTACCTGGGCTACGCCCTGGCTCACATCACCTACCTGCTGATGAACCCGACCTGGCTCAACGCCCTGCTGATCGGGGTGACCTGCCTTTGCCAGTGCGGCCGCATCCTGCGCGAGGAGCGCTGGCTGATGCAGGACCGCGCCTATCGCCGCTATGCCCGCATCGTGCGCTACCGGATGATCCCCGGACTGTTCTGAGCACGGGCGTCTCCCGGCGCAGCCGCTCCTAGGCGCCGCCCACGCACGTGATAGCCTCCTGGGGTCGCCGACCTCGGAGGAGCCTTGCAGATGAAGCGCATTGCGATGGCCGTCCTGGCTGCGGCCCTGCTGGCCGGGCCGACGCGCGCCGCGCCCGATCCCGCGGCGCTCATCTACAAGCTGCCGGCCGACATTCCCTGGAAGGGGGAGGCGCGGATGGGCTCGCAAATCTACGTGCTCTGGGGCGATCCCGACAAGCCCGGGCCCTACGCCATCCTGGTCAAGTGGCTGCCGCATCACTTCAGCCAGCCGCACACCCACCCCAACGACCGCCATGTGGTGGTGATCAGTGGGACGTGGTGGGTCGGCACCGGCAAGGATTTTTCGACCGAGACCACCACGCCGCTGCCGGCCGGGACCTCGGTCACCCACTTCGCCCATCAGTGGCACTATGACGGCGCCAAGGACGAGCCGGTGGTCCTGGAGATCGTCGGCGAGGGGCCGCAGTAGGCGTGGGCCGCCGGAGGGCCTAGCCCGCGCGATGCCGCGCGGCGTAAAGGTGGGGCGAACGGGAGGCGGCGAAGATGAAGCTTCGACTGGCAGGCTTGGCGGTCATCGCGGCCATGGGCGTCGCGCACGGCGCCTGGGCCGATCCCGAGGTGATGCTGAAGTGCGGCGGCGCGCTCCCGGACGGCATGCGGTTCACCGCGGCGACCGGCTGGCAGCCCTTTCCCAACCCCGACCGCGGCGTGACCATCACCCGCGAGCACAACAAGTACGCCATCGCCGTCGAAGGCGATCTGGCCTTCACCTCCGGCGCGGTCTTCGCCCTGCCGCAGGTGGGCATCCGCTCGTTCAAGGTGCTGCGGTCGAGCGGCTCGGAGTATTTCCGCGTGGAGAAGGATCCGGCGAGCGGCAAGCCGATCCTGAAGCACACCATCAGCGGCGGGCGCGACGGCAGCGGCAAGTACAATATCCGCGAGATGACCCTGGGCGCCTGCCCGACCGTCTCGCCGGACGTGGTGGTGACCGAGCCGGCGGCGGCGGGTTCGACGCCGGAGAAGTAGCCGCCGCTCAGCGGGCCCAGAGCTGACGGCTGAGCACGCCGACGCGGGCTTCGATCGCCGCCGCCGCATCGAGGCAGAGGTCCTCGCGGAAGCGCCGGCCGATGATCTGCGCGGCGACCGGATGCCCGTCGACCAGGCCGACCGGCGTCGCCGCGGCCGGCAGGCCAAGCACGCTGATCGCCGAGGTGAAGCGGAAGTCGTTCCAGAAGATCTCGCGCACGGCCGCGTCGCCGCCGAGGTCGGCGTTCACCGGCCACGGCGGCTTCACCGAAACCGGCGCCAGGATCAGCGGATAGGTTTCCAGGAACATCACCCATTCGCGGATCACCCGCGAACGCTGGGCGATGGCGGCCATGTAACCCGGCCCGTCCAGCACGGTGGCCAGCCGGATGAAGCCCTCGATCACCTGCAGGAAATCGGGGCTGCCCATCGACCGCATCCCCGCGCCCTGCAGGGTCTCGATCTCGGTGACGATCAGGTCGGCCCAGAGCTTCCACGCGACCGAGATATCCGGCGTTTCGACCTCGCAGACCTCGTAGCCGGCGTCGGCCAGATGCCGTGCGGCCTGACCGATCAGGGCCATGACCCGCGGGTCGGTCTCCATGTCGGCGGGGATCGGCGCGACGGCGACCTTGATCGGCCCCTCGACCGGCGGCCCGATCAACGGCGCCGGGGCCTGGAAGGTGTCGCGCGGGTCGCGGCGGCTCATGGCCTCCAGGCCCAGCCGCACGCCGGCGACCTCACGGGCCAGCGGCCCTTGGGTCGACATCAGCTGCGCCATCAGCGGGCGCTCGGTGGGCGCGCTGGGGTTGAAGGCCGGCACGCGCCCCTGCGTCGACTTGATGGTCGAGACGCCGCAGCAGTGGGCCGGGCCGCGGAGCGAGCCGCCGATGTCGTTGCCATGCGCGATGGCGCCGATGCCCGCCGCCACCGAGGACGCCGCCCCGCCCGACGAGCCGCCGCAGGTCACCGCCCTGTCCCAGGGGTTCAGGGTGAGGCCGTGCAGCGGGTTGTCGGTGAAGGTGCGGAGCGAGAACTCCGGCGTATTGGTCAGCCCCAGGATCACCGCGCCCGCCGCGCGGAAGTTGGCGGTGACCGGCGCGTCGCCGGACGCGATGTTGTTCGCGAGCGCCACGACCCCGTTGGAATTGGCTTGGCCCTCGACGTCGATGTTGATCTTCACGGTGACTGGCACGCCGTGCAGGAGGCCAAGCGCCTCGCCGGCGGCCTGGGCGCGGTCGCAGGCCCTGGCGGCCTCCAGCGCCTGGTCGGTCAGGTCGACGACCACAGCGTTCAGCGCCGGATTCGCGGCGTGCAGGCGGGCGATGTGGGCGGTGGCGACCTCGACGGCGGAGACCCGCCTCGCCTTGACCGCCGCGGCGGTTTCCACGGCCGACCATTGCCAGATGTCTGCGTCACTCATGCCCTGCCCTCGATGCTGATCGCCGCCCAGTCGAGCCGCTCGTGTTCATAGACCGCCTGGGTCGGGCGCAGGCCGCGGTCGTCGAAGCAGCCGATGGCGACGCCGATCCAACCCGGCCGGAACGCCGGGCGCCAGAAGACCGTCGAGGCGCAGGTGGGGCAGAAATTGAACTCCACCGGCTGGCCGCTGTCGCCCAGGCGGACGTACTGGCTCGCTGTCCCGGCCGGCGTGGTTTGAGCCTCGTCGAAGAAGACCGCCACGCTGAACGCGCTGCCCGTGCGCTTCTGGCAGGAGACGCAGTGGCAGGCGGAGACCTTGATCGGCTCGCCCTCGGTCGCGATCGACAGGGCCCCGCAGCTGCAGCTCGCCGTCCTTTGGGTCATGGTCTCGCCTGCCCCGTGACCGCTCGGCGCGCCAGCGCGGAGCAATGCTTAAGTCTCACGGTAGATGCGAGCCTGCCTCTTCAGGTCAGTCAAGGCCGCGCTCTTCGGCGCGCCGCTCCGCGGCCGGGCGCAGCCCGGACCTTGAGTGACCTGGAGAGGCAGGCAAACTGGCTGCCATGAGATTTAAGGGGGGCCGTGGCCGCTGGCTGTCCGAGGTCTCGGAGGGCGAGGGCGCCCCCGGCTCATTTCAGGGGGAGGAGGGAGAGCCGGGGGCTGGGCTCGCTTGGACCAATACTCGGACCGGCGGCGTGGGAGGGTTTTGGACGCCCGCGGTAAGTCGGGGGTAAAGATTTGCGACGATTGGCGCGGCGCTATTTCTCGACGCGGATTCGCGTGGCGCCGGCGACGGTGACGGTCTGCATCACGCCTGGCCGACTCCGCGTGACATCGCAGACCTTGAAGTCGGCGAAGACGTCGTGCCCCCAGAGGTTCTCCCGGTATGGTCCGAGCGCCCTGGCCAGCTCCGGTGGCAGGCGCCCGATGTCATCGAAGTTGTCGAGGTCCTCGTTGACCACGCGCAGCATCCGGTGGGTCCCGATCGCCCAGATCCGGAACGAGAAGGTGCCGTTGTAGATCGCCATGCGGCCGTGCACGACGCGGCAATGGCCAGGCGGGACCGTGCGGCGGAAGGTTCCGGCCTGCGCGGCGGGCGCCAGGCTGAAGGCAAACCCGAAGAGGGCGATGGCGGCGACAAGGGCCCTCATCCGTTTTGCCCGTGGCCCCCTTTCCGAAACAATCCGGGCCGGACCCTAGCGCCGGGACGAAGCGCTTGCCATTTTTCAAACGGTTGTTAGTCCAGTCACCCCATATTGCCGGGCCGCGCCGATTTTTCCGGCCCCAGATTTCCCGCCCCAGATTGCTGAGGACCGCCGCATGGCTGAAGACGTGAAGCCGGAGATCCATGACGACCGGCCGGTCCACGCCGAGGTCCCGTTGCCGCCGGAGGTGCAGGCGCCGCTGGCTATCTACCGCGGCGAGCCGCCGGCCGCGCCGCAGTGGTTCAAGGACGCCGTCGCCCAGGAGCCTGAGCGGGTCTTCGTGGAAAGCCTGGGCTCCAAGCTCGAGGTGCTGACCTGGGGCGAGGTCGGCAAGCCCGGCCTCTTGTTCGTGCACGGCAACTCCGCCCATGCCGACTGGTGGAGCTTCATCGCCCCGTTCTTCGCCGAGCACTATCGGGTCGCCTCGATGTCGCTGGCCGGCATGGGCGCCTCGGACTGGCGCGAGAAGTACAGCTTCACCGACTTCGCCGAGGACGCGGAAGCCGTGTCGCGGGCCGTCGGCCTCTACGAAGGCGGCCGCAAGCCGACCTACATCGGCCACTCGTTCGGCGGCGGCCAGGTGTTCTTCGCCGCCGTCCGCAACCCCGAGCGGATGCACGCGGCGATCATGGTCGACACCGGCTTCGGCCCGCCGCCGGAGGAGCTCGCCAAGCGCCAGGCGCAGATGGAGGCGATCCGAAATATCCCCACCGTCGACCGGCCGAGCCGCGTCTATGCGACCCTTGAGGAGGCGCTCGGCCGCTTCCGCCTGATGCCGCCGCAGCCGGCCGGCAACGCCTACATCGCTGACTTCATCGCCCGCAAATCGCTGAAGCGCGTCCCCATGCCCGACGGCAAGGGCCAGGGCTGGACCTGGCGGTTCGATCCCAACATGTGGGCCAAGCTCGACCGCCAGCGGGCCATGGGCGGCGATCCCCTGGAGGTTCCCGAGGTCAAGACGCCGATGGTGCACATCTACGGCGCCAAGAGCCGCATCGTGGAGCACCGCAAGTCCGGCGCGCCCTCGCCCTTTCCGCCGGGCATGATCGAGATCGAGATCCCCGACGCCCACCACCATATCATGATCGACCAGCCGCTGGCCCTGGTGGCGGCGCTGCGGGCCCTGCTGGCCGCCTGGCCGCCGAAGTAGACCCGCAGCTTGAGCGGCGCGCCGCTCTCGTGTAGCACCGCGCTCAACGGTTACTTCGAACCAGAGAGCGTCCCATGGCCGGTCAGGCTTCCGAATATCACCGCGGCGAGATGGACATCCACGAGCAGGTGGCGACCTTCCACCTGGTCATGAACATCACCAAGTGGGGCTCGCTGATCATCGCATCCGCGGTCCTGACCAATGTCCTCTGGTTCTGCACCGGCGCGGGCTTCCTGACCGGCGCCATCGCCGGCGTCGTGGTCCTGGGTCTCGGCATCGCGCTGTTGCGCGAGCGCGGCGGCCAAGCGCACTAGGCTTCCAAACCGCAATCATCGATTGCCGGTTGCCCCCGGGGGTTCAGGGCGTCTGGACAGACGCGGGCGCGACCCCCTAAGGTCCCTGGCAGTCGCGTTTCGGGGACGTCGCGGACCATGGCTCTCATCGCCGTCACCAAGGAACGCCGCGCCAGCGAAACCCGCGTCGCCGCGGTTCCCGAGACGGTCAAGAAGCTGATCGCGTCGGGCTTCGCCGTGACCGTCGAGGCGGGCGCCGGTTTGGCCGCCTCCTACCCCGACGCCGACTACGCCGCCGCCGGCGCGACGCTTGCCAAGACCGCCAAGGACGCGCTGGCCAAGGCCGACATCCTGTTCAAGGTCCGCGCACCGGAGCCGGACGAGATCGCCGCCCTCAAGGCCGGCACGCTGGTCGTCGCCACCCTCAATCCGTACATCGACAAGGCCGCTCTGGCCGGGCTCGCCAAGGCCAAGGCCACCGCATTCGCCATGGAGTTCGTGCCGCGGATCACCCGGGCTCAGGTGATGGACGTCCTGTCGTCCCAGGCCAACCTCGCCGGCTACCGCGCCGTGATCGAGGGCGCCGAGGCCTATGGCCGGGTGCTGCCGATGATGATGACCGCGGCCGGCACGGTCGCCGCGGCCAAGGTGTTCATCATGGGGGTCGGCGTCGCCGGCCTGCAGGCGATCGCCACGGCCCGGCGGCTGGGGGCCGTGGTCACCGCCACCGACGTGCGCCCCGCCACCAAGGAGCAGGTGGAGAGCCTCGGCGCCAAGTTCCTGGCCGTCGAGGACGAAGAGTTCAAGAACGCCCAGACCGCCGGCGGCTACGCCAAGGAAATGAGCGCCGAATACCAGGCCAAGCAGGCCGAGCTGGTCTCCAGCCACATCGCCAAGCAGGACATGGTGATCACCACCGCCCTGATCCCCGGCCGCCCGGCGCCGAGGTTGGTCAGCGCCGCGCAGGTCGCCTCCATGCGGCCGGGTTCGGTGCTGGTCGACCTGGCCATCGAGCAGGGCGGCAATGTCGAGGGCGCCAAGCTCGGCGAAGTGGTCACCACCAAGAACGGCGTGAAGATCCTGGGCGTGGCCAACCTGCCGGGCCGGGTGGCGGCGGATGCGTCCGCGCTCTACGCCCGCAACCTGATGGCTTTCGCCGGCCTGTTCCTCGACGCCGAGGGCAAGTTCGCGCCCAACTACGAGGACGAAATCCTCAAGGCCGCGCTGGTCACCCAGGGCGGCGCGGTCGTCCACCCGAACCTGAAGGGCTGACCCGAAATGGAAGCCGTCGATCCCACCGTCTTTCGCCTGGCGATCTTCGTGCTGGCGATCTTCGTCGGTTACTATGTGGTCTGGAGCGTCACGCCGGCCCTGCACACGCCCTTGATGGCGGTGACCAACGCCATCTCCTCGGTGATCATCGTGGGCGCCCTGCTGGCCGTGGCGGCGCATGCGCCGGACGGTGGCGCGATGACCTCCAACATCATGGTCTCCAAGGGCGCCGGCGCGGTCGCCGCGGCCTTCGCCAGCGTCAACATCTTCGGCGGCTTCCTGGTCGTGCGACGAATGCTGGCCATGTACAAAAAGAAGGCCCCTGTTCACGCGAAAGAATTGGCTCCCAAGAAGGAGCACGCGGCGTGAACGCCAACCTCGCGGCCATCCTTTATCTCGTCTCAGGCGTCCTGTTCATCCTTGCGCTCAGGGGCCTCTCCTCGCCCACCACCAGCCAGGCCGGCAACCGCAACGGCATGATCGGCATGGCGATCGCCGTGGCCACCGCGCTCGCGACGCTCTGGACCCAGGGGTCGCTCGACGCCCTGACGCTTGGCCTGATCGTCGGCGGGGTCGCCATCGGCGGCGGGGTCGGCGCCCTGATCGCGCGCCGTGTGGCCATGACCGCCATGCCGCAGTTGGTGGCCGCCTTCCACAGCCTCGTCGGCATGGCGGCCTGCCTTGTGGCCGTCGCCGCCATCCACACGCCCGCCGCCTATGGCATCGCCGCGCCCGAAGGCGGGGTCGTCACCCATTCGCTGATCGAGCTGGCGGTCGGCTTGGCCATCGGCGCGGTGACCTTCACCGGCTCGGTGATCGCGTTCGCCAAGCTGAACGGCAACATGTCGGGCGCGCCGATCCTGCTGCCGGGCCGTCACCTGCTGAACCTGGCGCTCGGTGTCGCGGTCGTGGCGATGATCGTCGTCCTGGTGATGAGCGGCGGGACCGCGCTCTGGGCCTTCTGGGCGGTCTTCGCGCTCAGCCTGATCGTCGGCGGCACCCTGATCATCCCGATCGGCGGCGCCGACATGCCGGTCGTGGTCTCTATGCTGAACAGCTATTCCGGCTGGGCGGCGGCGGCGCTGGGCTTCACGCTCGAGAACACCACCCTGATCATCACCGGCGCGCTGGTGGGCTCATCCGGCGCGATCCTCAGCTACATCATGTGCAAGGCGATGAACCGCAGCTTCATCTCCGTGATCCTCGGCGGCTTCGGCGCCACGGACTCAGGCGCGGGCGCCGGCGGCGCGGTCGAGACCCGGCCGGTGAAGCAGGGGTCGGCCGACGACGCGGCCTTCATCATGAAGAACGCGTCGAAGGTGATCATCGTCCCCGGCTACGGCATGGCGGTCAGCCAGGCGCAGCATGCGCTGCGCGAGATGGGCGACAAGCTGAAGGAGGAGGGCGTCGAGGTGAAATACGCCATCCACCCGGTCGCGGGCCGCATGCCCGGCCACATGAACGTGCTGCTGGCCGAGGCCAACGTGCCCTACGACGAGGTCTTCGAGCTGGAAGACATCAACGCCGAGTTCCCGACCGCCGACGTCGCCTTCGTGATCGGCGCCAACGACGTGACCAACCCGGCCGCCAAGACCGATCCCACCAGCGCCATCTACGGCATGCCGATCCTCGACGTGGAAAAGGCCCGCACGGTGCTGTTCGTGAAGCGCGGCATGAGCTCCGGCTACGCCGGCGTCGAGAACGAGCTCTTCTTCCGCGACAACACCATGATGCTGTTCGGCGACGCCAAGAAGATGGTCGAGGGCATCCTCAAGGGCCTTTAGGCGCCCGGCCAACAGGCTTTTTTCGGTTTTATTGCGATCTCGCGGCGGGGGTGACCTCGACGCGTCACATTGGCCTGACCATATGGCCAAGCATCCCCGAACCTTGGAGACGCCCATGAAGTACAATCAGCTTGGCCGCACGGGCCTGTTCGTCTCCGAGATCTGCCTGGGCACCATGACCTTCGGCGGGTCCGAGAACGCCGGAATGTGGAAGGCGATCGGCGCCCTGCAGCAGGGCGAGGTGGACGGCATCGTCGGGCGCGCCCTGGAGGCCGGGGTCAATTTCTTCGACACCGCCGACGTCTATTCCTTCGGCGAGTCCGAGAAGCTGTTCGGCCAGGCGCTGCAGAACCTCAAGACCAAGCGCTCCGACGTGGTGATCGCCACCAAGGTGTTCGGCGAGATGGGCCCCAGGCCCAACGACCGGGGCGCGTCTCGCGGCCACATCATGGACTCGGTGCAGGGCAGCCTGGAGCGGCTGCAGACCGATCACATCGACCTCTACCAGATCCACGGCAACGACACGGTCACCCCCATCGACGAGACCCTGCGCGCGCTCGACGATCTCGTAAGCCAGGGCCTGGTCCGCTACATCGGCGTCTCCAACTGGTCGGCCTGGAAGATCGCCAAGGCGCTCGGCCTGTCGGAAGCCAAGGGCTACGCCCGGTTCGAGACCCTGCAGGCCTACTATTCCATCGCCGGGCGCGACCTGGAGCGCGAGCTGGTCCCCATGCTGACCTCCGAGCAGCTGGGCCTGATGGTCTGGTCGCCGCTGGCCGGCGGGCTCTTGTCCGGCAAGTTCGGGCCGGGCTCGAACAATCCGGAAGGCTCGCGCCGCACCACCTTCGATTTCCCGCCGGTGGACAAGGATCGCGCCTGGGCCTGCGTCGAGGTGATGCGCGAAGTCGGCGACGCGCACGGCGCCTCGGTCGCCCGCGTGGCGCTCGCCTACATCCTGCAAAAAGCCTTCACCATGAGCATCATCATCGGCGCCAAGACGTTGGAGCAGCTGGACGACAACTTGGCCGCCGCCGAACTGACCCTGACCGAGGTCGAGATGAAGCGCCTCGACGAGGTCTCGGAACTGCCCAGCGAATACCCCGGCTGGATGTTCGCCCGCCAGGGCGGCAATCGCCTTCCCAAGCCGTTCGTGAAGAAGAGCTGACCGCCCAATGTCCCTTGCACCGGCCGTGCCATTGCGCAAAGCCATCAAGCCCCCTCGGGGCGAGATGGTCGACGTGGGCGGCCGGCGGCTACGGGTGGTCCGCGCCGGACCCAAGAGCGACCGGCCAACCATAGTGCTGGAGCACGGCGCCTTCGGCTGCGCCTCGGACTGGGCGGTGGTGCAGGAGAAGCTCGCGGCCAAGGGGCTGGCGAGCCTCGCCTATGACCGCGCCGGCCTGGGCCATTCCGAGCCCGGCCCGAAACCGCGCGACGGCAACGCCATCGTCTGCGACCTGGCGAGCCTGTTGCGCGAACTGGACGAGACCGGGCCGTTCGTGCTCACCGGCCACTCCATGGGTGGGCTGATGGTCAGGCTCTATGCGCTGACCCACCCCAAACAGACACTGGGCGTGGTGCTGGTCGACGCGGTGACGCCGGACGTGATCAACCACCCGGTCGGCGGCAAGGGCGTCGACGTTTTCAGCCGCCTCCTGGGCTGGACCAGCGAGGGCGCGAAGTTCGGCATGATGCGCCCGCTGGCCGTCGTCGCCGGCGACCGCATCGGCTTGCCGCCGGAGGCCTCGGCCGAGAAGCGCCGGATCTGGGGCTCGCCCAGCCACGCGCACTGGGCCGCCGAGGAAGTCCGCCAGTGGCGCGCCACCTCCGACCAGGCCCGCGCCGGCGACTTTCCCGCGGCCATGCCGATCGCGGTGATCACCGCGGGCGCCGAGAACACGGTGACCGCCCTGAAGGAGGTGCAGTCGGTGCCCGCGCTCGCCTCACAGAACGGCTACATCGAGCACGTCGCCGGCGCCGGGCACGCGAACCTGCTCGGCCGCCGCTTCGCCGACCCAATCGTGCGCGGCGTAGAGCACGTGCTGGCGACGGCGCACCGCTGAGACTAGGCGGGTTCGCGCGCGATGACGCCGCAGGCCGCGAGCAGGCGCTCGCGGGCGAGCGGCGCCGCCTGCAACGCGCTCCCATCCGCGGCGACGGGCAAGGTGGTCCGCCGCAAGGCGCGCACCTCGAGGTCGCGGTCGGCGGCGATCTCGAAACGGCCGTCCCAGACCCCGATCTCGCCGGCGCTGAGCGACACGGGCGTCAGGCCGCCGCGCGCGGCCTCGCCCGGCTCGCGGCCGAAGCTCGCGGTCGCGGCATCGGTGGCGATGCGGGCGCCGGCCAGGCTGGCGGTGAAAACGTCTTCGCCGCCCAGCCGGTCGGCGAGGCGCTCGACCCTCTCCCGACTCGGCGGCCGATCGGTTCCGGCCGCGCACAGGCAGGCGGCGGACACGAACCGCGCGCGGGCCTCGGGCGCGGCGTCACGCAGGGTATCGCGGGCGATCCGCAGGACGCCCCGGGCGTCCTCGCCGCAGGCCAGGGCGAGGGACACGGCCAGGGCGAGGGACACGGCCAGGGCGCCGGGCGCTTCCTCGCCCGCCGCCGCCCCGACCGCCAACGCCTGGCGCGCACGGGGCCTGGCGTAGGCGCGGTCCTCATTGGCGGGATCATCGATCCAGCGTTCACCGCGCTCGACCAGCCAATCGCGGATTGATCTCCTCCGTACACGGAGCATCGGCCGCAGCAGGAAGACTCCGCGGCCCTGTGGCCAGGCCGGCGAGGGCGCCCATTCGCGCGGATCGGGCGTGGTCGAGCCGGCCTCGCGCATCAACCGCGCCTCCAGCACGTCGTCGGCGGTGTGGCCCATCAGGACGACGCGGGCGCCGGCGTCGCGGGCGGCGTCGGCCAGCAGGGCGTGCCGGGCGTGACGAGCGGCGGCGGGGAGACCGGTCGCGGGCTTGTCGCCGGTCCAGGCCAGGGCCTGGAACGAAGCTCCTAGCCGTGCGGCGGTGGCGGCGCAGGCGTCCGTCCAGGCGGCGCTCTCGGAGCGCAGGCGGTGGTCGACGGTCAGCACCAGCAGGCGCCGGCCGGTCCGCCGCGCCCACGCCTGGGCGATCAGGGCCAGGGCCAGGGAGTCGCCGCCGCCGGAGAGGGCGACCGCGACTGGGCGCGGGCTGTCGTCCAGCAGGCGGCGGCCGAGGATCTCGCCGACCGCGTCATCGAGGCCGGCGTTCGTGGCCCCGTGCGTCGCCGCTACCCGCACTTCGCCTGGACGCGCACCGTCGCGGCGCGCGATTTGATGGCTTCCGGCGCCTTGGGATAGCGGTGGTTGAGCTCGGTCAGGGCCTGGCAGGCGTCGGCGGGCTTCTTCAGCTGCACCAGCGCGCGGCCGAGCTCGACGACCGCGTCAGGCGCCCAGGCGGTCTGTGGCCAGCCGCGGATGGCGCCGATGAAGGCGCTGGCGGCGCGCGCGTAGTCGCCGTTCACTGCCAGCGTCTTGCCCCACCAGTAACGGGCCTCCGGCGCGCGCGGCGTGTCCGGATAGGTGGTGACGTAGTCGCTGAACGCGGTCTGGGCGGAGTCATAGTCGCCGCTCAGCATCAGTTGCCGCGCCTTGGTGAAGGCAGCGTTGGCGGCGGCCGCGGCGGCCTTGGGGTCGGCGGGCGGAGCCGGTTCGGCCGCCGGCGGCGGACCGGCCTGAGCCGCCGCCTGGGCGGCTTGCGCCGCGTCGGCCAGCTTCTGCTCGTCGGCGGTCAACCGGTCGCCGAGCGATTTCACCTGGGCGCGGAGCGCGGTGTTTTCGCGCCGCGCCTGGTCGAGCTCGTGGGTGGTGGTCTCCAGCGAGCCGTTGAGCTTGGTGATCGTCTGCTCGATGTCGCCGATCTTGGTGGCGATGTCGGCCAGCCGCGCGTCGGTGTCGGCGGGCTCGACCACAACCGGGGCGCCGGTCTTCTGGGCCTTGAAGACGATGTCGCGCAGTTCGCGCACGACCTTTTCCATGCGGTCGAGCCGCTTGGCGTCGCGCGCGTCCAGCGGGTCGTCCATGGGCGTCTGGGCGAAGGCCAAGGTTGGCGAGACGACCGGCGCGGCGATCAGGGCGATCGCCGCGCAGGCTGCCAACAGACGGAGCGGTCGTTTGGGTGTCATTGCATCCGGGCGCCGCTGACGATCGCGGTATGGCCGTTACGGTTATGGGCCTCCGCCTGCTCGCCCACGCCGGTGTCGATCGGCTTTTCCTTGCCGAACGAGACGGTGGTGATGCGGGTGGCCGCGACCCCGTGGGCGACCAGGTATTCGCGCACCGCGTTGGCGCGCCGGGCGCCAAGCGCCAGGTTGTATTCCTCGGTGCCGCGTTCGTCGGCGTTGCCCTCGATGCGCACCTGTACGGCCGGATAGCGCTTCAGCCAGTCCGACTGAGCATCGAGCAGCGGGGCCGCGTCGGCGCGGATCGTATACATGTCGTAGTCGAAGTAGACGCGGTCGCCGACGTTGACGGTGAAGTCGCGCTCCGAACCCGGCAGCGCGTTCTGGGTCACCGGTTCGGCGCGGTTCGGATTGGACTGCGGACGCGACGGCTCGGCGCCGCGCGGCGCCGGCGTCGCCTGGCTGGTGGGATAGGAGGGCTTGGGACCGTGGCCGCAGGCGGCGAGCGTCAGCGCGCCGGCGGCGATGAGCGTCAGTCGCAGGGCGCTCCTGGTGTTTGCGGGGGTGACCATGGGAGACGTCTCCTTCGAAAGGCGCGCCGGCCCTGATCAACAGGCGGCGCTTGGGTGAGAATCTAGTGGTCCGCCTCGCGGCGCAACCCTGGAGCCTCTCCGAGGAAAGGCTCCACAGCGGAGTCAGTTCAATAGCGGCGACCAGGCCGGGTCGGATCCGGCGCCGGGATAGGGCAGCGGTTGCAGGGTGCGGCCGGTGACGTCGACGCTCCACAGCTTCGATGTGCCGCCCGCGCCCTGGCGGGTGAACACCAGCACCCGGCCGTTCGGCGCCCAGGCGGGTCCCTCGTCGAGGTAGCTGGAAGTGAGAATCCGCTCGTCCGAGCCGTCGGGTTTCATCACCCCGATGTGGAACTCGCCGCCGGTCTGTTTGGTGAAGGCGATGAACTCGCCGGTGGGACTCCAGACGGGCGCGGTGTAGCGGCCCTGGCCGAAGCTGATCCGCCGCGGGTTCGAGCCGTCGGCGCCCATGATGTAGAGCTCCGGCTGGCCGGAGCGGTCGGAGTTGAAGACGATCTGCGCGCCGTTGGGCGAGAACGACGGCGAGGTGTCGATGGCCGGATCGACGGTCAGTCGCGTCGTGGCTCGGCTTCTCAGGTCCATCATGAAGATGTCGCTGTTGCCGCCGCGCTCGACGGAGAAGGCGACCTTCGATCCGTCCGGCGAGAAGCGCGGCGAGAACACCATGCCTTTGAACTCGCCCAGGCTTTCGCGCCGGGTGGTGTCGAGGTCGAGGAGGTAGATCTTCGAGCCTTCCGGCCGCAGCTCCATGTAGGTGAGTTGCTGGCTGGTGGAGGAGAAGCGCGGCGTCATGATCGTGGCGCTGCCGTCGGTCAGGTACTGCGGATTGGCGCCGTCCTGGTCCATGATCGCCAGGCGCTTGGTCTTCGACCCACGCCCGCCGGTCTCGGCGACGAAGGCGATGCGGGTGTCGAAATAGCCCTTCTCACCGGTGAGCAGCTCATAGACGAAGTCGGCGATCTTGTGCGCCGCGCGCCGCCAGTTCTCCGGGCTGGAGGTGAACCGCTCTCCCTTCAGCTCCTTCTCGGCGAAGACGTCGCAGATACGGATGTCCACCTGCAGGCCGGCGCCGGCGGCGCTGGCCTGGCCGTAGAGCAGGGCTTGGGCGTTGATCTTCTGCCAGGCGGGATAGTTGGGTTGCACCGCGACGGTCAGGTCGCGATCGGTGAAGCTCGCGGGGTCCAGCGGGCGGACGAGGCCCGAGCGTTGCAGGTCGCTGCTGACCACGCCGACGATATCGGCGCCGACCTGGCCGCCGCCGAAGGCCGGGATCGCGATCGGCAAGGGCTGAACGTCGGCGCGGTTGACGTTGACCTCGATGTCGGCGCGCGCCGCGCCGGGGCGGAGCAGGGCGGCGGCCGGCAGGGCGGCCATGGCCGTTAGCAGGGTCCGTTTGGAAAACTGGGTCATCCGGAGCAGGCCTCGCGCGCGTTGAAGTTGACCGCGATCTTCTCACCGTAGAACTCGCGCGGCAGGGACCGGAAGGGCGCCGCCGCATAGACGGCGCGCACGGCGCGGTCGGCGGCGGCGCGGGCCACCTCGCCGGAGCCGGCCTTGATCTGTGGCGTCGCATCGCCGACCACCTGGCCGCCCTGGCCGATGGTGAAGGTGACGCGCAGCTGCACGTCGCGGCCGCCCTCCACGTCGCAGTTAGGGTTCCAGCGCCGTTGCAGCTCGTCGGCGAGCCCGCTCATGGCGGCGGCGGAGACCCCCGTCCCCACGGTTTGGCGGGCGACCAGCGCGGTGTCGGGCCGGGCCGGGCCCTTGGGCGCCGACGACGGCTTAGGCGGCGCGGGCTTGGTCATCTTGGAGATGCTGGCCGAGAGCGCGTCGAGATCGAGGGTCTTCTCCGGCTTGGCCGGCGGCGTCGGCTTGGCGGGCGCCGGCGTCGGGATCGGCTTGACCTCCTTGGGGGTCGGGACCGGCTTGGGCGGCGGCGGTGTGGGTTTCGGCTCGGGCTTGGGCGGCGTCGACTGGTGGGGCGCGTCTGGGACCGGCGTGTCGGTCTGGGCGGTCTGTTCCACCGGCGCCTGCTCGACGGGCTTGAGGTCGGCGTCGGGCGCGCGGCTGACGATGGTCACCGGCACCACCGAGCCCACCTTCAGGTCGTGGGTGAAGTTCCAGGAGATGAGCAGCAACGCCGCCACGGTCGTGTGCAGCAGCACCGACCCAAGCATGGCTGGCTGAAGCTCGCGGCGGGTCACGGGGTGTCAGGTCCCCCAGGCGCTGTGGCGGGCTTGGGCGTCGCGCCCGACGACGGCCCGCCGGTGTCGGTGATCAGGTTGATCGAGGTGAAGCCGGACGTCGACAGCGAGGCCATCACCTGGGCGACGATGGCGTAGGGCGCCTTGCCGTCGGCGCGCACGTAGATCGGCTTGGTCGTCGGCCCGGCCATCTCCTTCAGGCGCGGCGCGAGGTTGCCAAACGGCACCTCGTCCTCCTTCACGAAGATCTGGCCGTCAGCGCGGATGGTGACGGTGAGCGGCTGCGTCTGATCCTGCAGGGAGCCGGCCTCGGTCTTCGGCAGCTCCACCGGCACGCCGGCGGTGAGCAGCGGCGCGGAGATCATGAAGACGATCAGCAGCACCAGCATCACGTCGACCAGCGGGGTGACGTTGATCTCGGAGAGCGCGCCGCGGCGGGCGCGCCCGCGGCGGCGGCGTCCACGGCCGCCGCCGGTGGCGGCGAAGGCGTCGTTGGCGGAGAGCGCCATGGCCTAGACCCGCTCCGCCAGCCGCCGTTGGATGGCGGTGGAGAGGTCGTCGGCGAAGCCCTCGAGCCGGCCGGAGAACTTGGCCGCATCGGTCGAGAACTTGTTGAACGCGATGTAAGCGGGAATTGCAGCAGCGAGACCGATGGCGGTGGCGAACAGGGCCTGGGCGATCGAGGGGGCGACGACGGCCAGCGAGGTGTTCTTCTGGATCGCGATCGCCTGGAACGAGTGCATGATACCCCACACCGTCCCGAACAGCCCAATGAAAGGCGACGCGGTGGCGACGATGGCGAGCGAGCCCAGGCCGTCCTCGATGCGTGAGCTCTCGCGGGCGATGGCGGCGTCGAGGACCCGGTCGATGCGCTGGATCAGGAAGGCGGCCTGACTGTCGTTGGTCAGGCCCTTGGCCCGCGCGTCGCGCCATTCGCGCAGCGCGCCCTGCAGCATGCGGGGGAGAGCGTGGCGCGGGCGCTCGCCGGCCTCGGCGGCGACGTCCTCCAGGCTCTTGCCCGAGGCCACGGCGTCCTCGAAGGCGTTGGCCTCGCGGTTCAGCCGCGAGAAGCGGAAGGTCTTGTCGATGATCACCGTCCAGGACCACAGCGAGGCCCCGGCCAGTCCCAGCATGACCAGTTTCACGATCCAGTCGGCCTGCATGAACAGGTGAATGAAGTTGAAGCTCTCTGGCGTGACGGCGGCGACGGAATCCATGCGAGGTCCAGGAGCTCCCAAGACAAGTAACGCGGCGGGGAAGAAATGGTCGTGGCGCGAGGCGATGGCGAACTTATGGCGAGTCGGCAAACAGCGGAGCCAGAGCGTCCTTTAGACCCGCCGGCGGGCGGATGGCGCGGCCGGCGAGGTCGATGCAGGCTGCTTCAACCTGCGCGGTGGCGATCAGTTCCTCGCCGCGGGTGATCCGCTGGCTGATGAACAGGCGCGGGCCCTTGACGCTGTCATAGGTGGTGCGGACCAGGAGCGCGTCGTCGATCCGCGCGGCGCGCTTGAAGTCGACGGTGATGCGGGTGATCGTAAAGGCGCTGGGGTTGGGCTGTTCCAGCAAGGCGGAATGGCTGACGCCGACCACGCGGAAGAAGTCGCTCCGCCCGCGCTCGAAATAGCGCAGGTAGTTGGCGTGATAGACGACGCCGGTGAAGTCGGTGTCCTCGTAATAGATGCGCACCGGCAGCTGATGCTCGCGGCCGACCAGCCAGCCCGATGATGGATCACTCATCGAACAGGTCCCCGGGCTGGGGCTGACCGACGCCTTTCGGAGCCATGAGGCCCAGGTGCGCATAGGCCTTGGCGCAGGCCATGCGGCCGCGGGGCGTGCGCTGGATGAAACCCTGCTGCAGCAGGAAGGGCTCGATGACGTCCTCGACGGCGTCGCGGGCCTCGGCGATGGCGTAGGCCAGCGTCTCGACGCCTGCGGGGCCTCCGCCATAGTTCTCGATCAGCGCGCGCAGATATTTGCGGTCGAGCGCGTCCAGGCCGTGCTCATCCACGTCGAGACGGGCCAAGGCGCTGGCGGCCGCCTTGCGGTCGATCAGCTCGACGCCATCGGAGGCGGCGAAGTCGCGGACCCGGCGCATCAGCCGGCCGGCGACGCGCGGCGTGCCCCGCGAGCGCGCGGCGATCTCGGCGGCGCCTTCCGGATGCAGGGCCAGGCCGAGTTTCGCGGCGGCCTGGGTCAGCACCTTCTGCAGTTCGGCCGGCGTGTAGAACTCCAGGCGGATCGGGATGCCGAACCGGTCGCGCAAGGGCGTCGCCAGCAGGCCCGCCCGCGTGGTGGCGGCGACCAGCGTGAAGGGCGCCAGGTCGATGCGGATCGAGCGCGCCGAGGGCCCCTCGCCGATCATCAGGTCCAGCACGTGGTCCTCCATGGCCGGATAGAGGATCTCCTCGACGTTGGCGGCGAGCCGATGGATCTCGTCGATGAACAGGACGTCGTTGGGCTCGAGGTTGGTGAGGATGGCGGCGAGGTCGCCGGCCTTGGCCAGCACCGGGCCGCTGGTGGCGCGGAAGTTGACGCCCAGTTCGCGGGCGACGATCTGGGCCAGCGTGGTCTTGCCCAGACCCGGCGGGCCGAACAGCAGCACGTGGTCCAGCGCCTCGCCGCGCGACTTGGCGCCCTCGATGAACACCCGCAGGTTCCCCTTGGCCTGCTCCTGCCCGACGAACTCGGCGAGGGTTTGCGGGCGCAGCGCCTTGTCGGGGGCTTCCAGCGGCGCGGGTTCTCCGGAGACGAGGCGGGTCACCGCCCGAGCTCCTGCAACGCGGCCTTGATCAAGGCCGGCGCCTCCGCCTCATCGCCCATGCGTAGCGCCGCCTGTTCGACGACGCGCCTGGCGGCGGGTTCGGCGACGCCCAGGCCCATCAGGGCGGCGACGGCTTCGCCGGCGGCCGACGGCGGCGCGGGCTTGGCGGGGCCGGCCGACGCGTGGAAGGCGGCGACCAGGCCGTCGGCGATGGGCTTGTCCTTCAGCTCGGTGACGATGCGCAGCGCCAGTTTCGGTCCGACGCCCTGGGCGCGGGAGACCGCGGCCTGGTCGCCGCGGCCGGCGGCGGCCTGCAGTTCAGCGGGCGGCAGGACGTCGAGGACCGCCAGCGCCGCCTTGGGGCCGACGCCCTGAATGGTCTTCAGCATAACGAAGGCCCGGCGCTCGTGGCGGTCGAGGAAGCCGTAGAGGGTTATGCCGGTCTGCTCGCCCCACTGGCTTTCGATGTGCAGGGTGGCGGTCTCGCCGGTCCCGGGCAGGCGGGAAAGCGTCCGCGAGCCGCAGCGCACCACATAGCCGACGCCGGCCACGTCGATCAGCGCCTCTTCCTCGCCCACCTCGGCGACCACGCCCCAGAGGCGGCCGATCATGGGGTCGCTCCCGCGCGGCGAATGTGAATGGCGTTCAGCATCTGTTCCAGGCTCCTCGTAAACCGCGTCGCCCCGCTTGAAAACCGAGAACGCCTGGGGACCGCCAGGGCGCGCCGACGGGCGCCGGTTAACCGGACTTTTCAACACTCCCCGGCCGCCGGGACCGGTCAAAAATGTGCAGTGGCGAACGCCGTTCATCCGGCTACGGTCCTGGGGTCCTTGGGGGGACGCCGCATGACCGAGCCCACGACGGACCGAGCGCTGCCTGGGGGGCCGCACAAGCCGCCGCATCCGTCCGTCTACCTGTTGCTGTTCATGCCCTACGGGGCGGCCGGCGGCTATGTGACGGTGACGCTGGCCTACATGCTGACCAAGGCCGGGGCGAGCGTGGCGCAGGTGGCGACCCTGGTGGCGCTGTCGATCCTGCCCAGCACCTACAAGGTGCTCTGGGCGCCGCTGGCCGACACCACCCTGACCCCGAAGATCTGGTACCGGATATCGGTGATCGTGACGGTGCTGGGGTTCCTGGCCTTCGCGGTCATGCCCTACACCGTGGCCCTGCTGCCGGTGTTCGGGGTGGTGATCTTCGCGATGAACACCACCTCGACCTTTTCGGCCATGAGCGTGGAACGGCTGATGGCCTATGACACGCCGCCGAGCCAGAAGGGCCGGGCCGGCGGCTGGGCGCAGGCCGGCAATCTCGGCGGGACGGGCCTGGGCGGCGGGGTTGGGTTGGTGATCGCCCAGCACTCAAGCCACGCCTGGCTGCCCGCCATCACGCTCGCCCTGCTCTCCCTGGGCTGCATGCTGGGGCTGCGGGGCCTCTCCGATCCGGCGCATGAGGTGCAGGGCGGCTATCTCACGGTCCTGAAAACAGCGGCCAAGGATGTCTGGAGCCTGATGATCACGCGGCTCGGCCTGTTGGCGGCGGTGCTGGTGCTGCTGCCGGTCGGCACGGGCGCGGCTTCAAACCTGTGGGCGGCGATCGCCGGCGACTGGGGCGCCAGCGGCGACGAAGTGGCGCTGATCGGCGGCGGTCTCAGCGGGGTGGTCTGCATTATAGGGTCCGTCGCCGGTGGCTATCTCTGCGACCGGATGGACCGCAAGCTGGCCTATCTGCTGTTCGGCCTGGGGACGGCGGCCGCCGCCGTGGCCATGGCGATGGGGCCGCGCACGGCCTTGGCCTTCATCGTCTTCGCCACGATCTACAATCTGATCCTCGGCTTCGTGTACGGCGGGTTCTCGGCCGTGGCGCTGGAGGCCATCGGCAAGGGGGCGGCGGCCACCAAGTACAACATGCTGGCCTCGCTCTCGAACATACCGATCCTGGCCATGACCGCGCTGGACGGCTGGGCCCAGGGCCGCTGGGGATCGGGCGGCATGCTGGTCTTCGAGGCGAGCCTGGGCGTGGCGGGCGCGGTCGCGTTCGCGGTCATTGTCTACAGCACGCGCGGGCTGACCTGGCGGGGCGTGTTCGGAGGCCTGCTGCCGAAGCCGGCCTAGGCCGCGTAGCTCCGCGCGCGCCTGGCGTGGGCGTGGGCGATGGCGACGGCGAGCGCGTCGGCCGCGTCGGCGGTGGTGTCGCCGGCGGTCGGCAGCAGGCGGCGGATCATGAAGCCGACCTGGGCCTTGTCGGCTGCGCCGGTGCCGACCACGGCCTTCTTGACCACGGTGGCGGCGTATTCGGCGACGGAAAGGCCCGCCCGCGCCGGGGCGATCAGGCAGCAGGCCCGCGCATGGCCGAGCTTCAGCGCCGACTGGGCGTTGGTGTTCATGAAGGTCTCTTCCACCGCGGCCTCGTGCGGCGCGTGGAGCGCGATCACCTCGGCGATCTGGTCGAAGAGGATCAACAGCCGCTCGGAGAAGGGGAGCGTGTCCTTCGGCGCGATGACTCCGTGGGCGACGTGGATCAGCCTCGCCCCCTCGATGGCGATCACGCCCCAGCCGGTGCGGCGCAGGCCCGGGTCCAGGCCGATTATGCGAATCGCGGCGTTCATCGTCTGTTCCAGTGTGGCTGACGCAGAGATGAAGGGGAAGGGTTGAGGAAGGGTGGAGGGGCCGCGGCAGCAAAGGAGGTGGGCCTAGGGCCCCCACTGCCCCGTGCTGAGGTGTTCGTGAGCGATCAGCCAGCCGGCGGTCGGGTCCTTCCGAAGGACGCGGGTGCCTCGTCCGCCGCCGCCGACCTCGGCGCCCCGGGCGCGGCCTGACCAGGCGAAGTGATAGATGACCGCCGCGGCGGCGTCGGACTGCTCGATCCAGGCCTGGTCCAGGGTCGAATAGCTGTAGTCCTCGACCGGCTTCCAGCTCGAGGTCATGACCTGCGCGAAAGCGTCCTTGCCCCGGACGGCCGTTCCGTTGCTGTAGAAAAACACGACGTCGTCGGTGAGTAGCGCCAGGGCGGCCTTGATCTCCCGGCGGATCAGCGCGGCGGTGAAATCGGCCACACACGCCTGAGGAGAGCCTGCGGACACTCGGCGCGATCCTTTCGATAGGCGCGAAACGGGGGGTTCTGCGCGGGGTGAGCCTTTCACCGAACCTGGATGGGCTGCAATGGCGGTCGCTCGACAGAATAGCCGCCATGAGATTCAAGCCGGAGGCTGTGGGTCAGCCCCGAAATGCTTGTCGACCGCTCTCGCAAGTGGCGTCACGGCCCCTTCTCCCACAAGGGGAGAAGGGCAGGAGGTTGGACGTGCGGCCAGACGTCCCACTTCACGCCGTCCCTCAAAGGTGTATTGTATGCATACTATCATACAGACCGGGGAGGACGTGAGCGATGCGCAAATATGTCTTGGCGATGGGGCTGCTGGTGCTGGCGGCGGCGACGCCCGCGGCGGCGGATACCGGGCAGGAGATCGCCGCCCATGGCGCGACCCTGAAGTTCCAGGGCGCGGACGTCGTGTTCGCCTTCACGCCGGACGGCAAGGTCAGCGGCATGAACGGCCGGATCAACGGGACGTGGCGGATCGACGGCGACAAGCTCTGCAGCGCGACCAACACCGCGCCGGAAAACTGCCTTCCCCTCCCCGCCGGCAAGAAGTCGGGGGACAGTTTCGATATCGAGCTGCCGGCGGGCACGGCGACGGTGAAGATCAACTAGCGGGCGGCGGCGGCCTTTTGCTTGCTCTCTCCACCCTCTCCCTTTCGGCTTCGCCGGGAGGGAGGGGACTTCTATTTTCGCCGGGCGCGATCAATGGTCGGAGGTATTCCCTGCACACCCTTGAGATTCGATGACGCCACGCTTTCCCGACGCGCCGGCCCGGCTGGCCCATCTGCCCCGCGACCGGCGCGGGTTCCCGGCGCCCTGGTTCGTATCCTGGGAGGCCGGCGAGCCGCGGTTTCCGGTGGTCGATGCGGCCAAGCTGAGCCTCGCCTGGAACGAGGAGCGCTGCTGGGTCTGCGGCGATCGGCTGGGGGCCTATCGCGGCTGGGTCGTGGGGCCGATGTCGGTGATCGAGGGCGCGACGCCGGAGCCGCCGTCGCACTATGAATGCGCCGCCTTTTCGGTCAGCGCCTGCCCGCACCTGTCGACGGCCCACGCGCGGTTCAGCGACCGCTACGCCGACGCAGCCGACTGCGTGGCCCAGCCGAACATCAGCAAACAGGGCTCGGCGGTGACCGCGATCTGGATCACCAAGGGGCGCGGCGCGACCCCGTTCCGCGCCGGCGCCGGCACCCTGTTCGGGCTCGCCGAGCCGACGCGGCTCGAGTGGTATGCGGCGGGGCGCCGGGCGTCGGGCGGCGAGGTGGCCGAAGCGATCGGCCAAGCGCTGCCGACGCTGCGGACCGCCGCCGAGGCCGAGGGGCGCGGGGCCGAGTTCGAGCGGCGGCTGCGGTGGCTGGAGGGGTGGGCGCCGCAACCCTGACGGGCGGTCCTGAGGCGGGGCCGTCTCGGGTGGCCGGATCGAACCGCGTCATTGCGGCGTTAGGCGCTCAGTAAGAGAGAGCGTTCCGTGCCCAGACCGTTGGACCAGCATCTTGTCGTCGAAAATCCCCGGAGCGTCGATGACCCCCGCAGCTTCGTGGACGAGGACCTGACCGGGCGCGTGCTGCTGGACGGCGGGACCTTCGAGCGGTGCCGGTTCCGGGACGCGGCGCTCATCTACATCGGCGGCGCGCCGCCGACGCTGGTGGACTGTTCCTTCCAGAGCGTCTCGTTCGAGTTCACCGGCGCGGCGGGGCGGACGGTGGCGTTCCTGCAGGCGATGGCGTCGCCGAAAAGCGGCCTCAGCAGCATCTTCAAGGCGACCTTCCCCCGGCTGTTCGGGCACTAGGAGGCGGTCGGCCCCGGCGCTACTGCAGCATTGCCGAGACCGGCCGGGCGGCTTCGGGCGAGGCGGCCGCGCTGTCGCGCCAGCCTTCGAAGAAATAGTGGACGCCGACGTCGAGGGCGCAGGCGAGCTTGTAGAGGACCACCGCGGAGGTGCGGTTCTCGCAGCATTCGTACTTATGGATCTGGCGGAACTGCAGGCCCGCGCGGGCGGCGACCTCCGCCTGGCTCAGCCCAAGCGCCTTGCGGCGTTGGCGAAGACGCTTGCCGATATAGAGGTTGAGAAGATCGTCCATCGTCTGCCTCGCCGGGTAAGGTCTCAACAGGCCGCCGCGGCGCCGGGCCACCGTTACTTATCGAGCGGCCACGAGGACTGTCCTGGCGGCGTCAGCCCAGCCCCGCTTCCTCTATAGCGCAGCTCTGACGTTGCGTATATCGGACCTAAGTCTTAGGACTTAAGTCCTAGAGCCTGGCGCGGTCCTCGGCGCTGCCAGACGGGCTCAGGCCCTCGAAGAAGAAGCCGATGTCGACCTCGAGCGCGGTGGCGAGCTTCCAGAGGATGGCGGCCGAGACCTGGGCCGAGCCCGCCTCGTACTTGGCGATCTGCTGGAAGCGCACGCCGCAGGCCGGGCTGATGTCCTTCAGCGAAAGGCCGAGCGCCTTGCGCCGCCAGCGCAAACGCCGGCCCACCGTGGCGTCGAACGTGTCGGACATCTGAAAAAGGCCCCCAACCGCTCCAAATCGCGAAAAGCGCCGCCCCCGAGGTCCCGCGACGCCGGCCGCCCATTGAACCCGGGAATTGCGACGAATACTCAATCAGGCGCGCGACGGTCGGACCATTGCCTATTTAGGCGACGAAAAATCGCCACGCGCGGGTCTTCCGGTGCGGCCCGGCTTTGCAGTAGGTGAGGGGCGCTCGCAAACCCCGCGCCCCAGCAAGGAAGACACGCATGTTCTCTCACATCATGATCGGGACCAACGACCTGCCGCGCGCCAAGTCGTTCTACGATGCGCTGCTGGGGACGCTGGGCGTCGCGCCGGCCATCGTCGACCGCCACCGGATCTTCTACCGCACGCCCACGGGCACGTTTTCGGTGTCGCTGCCGATCAACGGCGAGCCGGCGACGGCGCCGAATGGCGGCACCATCGGCTTCGCCTGCGCTTCGTCCGAACAGGCCGACGCCTGGCACGCCGCCGGCCTCGCGGCGGGCGGGACCACCTGCGAGGACCCGCCGGGCGTGCGCGAAGGCGCGGCCGGCAAGCTCTACCTCGCCTATCTGAGGGATCCGGACGGCAACAAGCTCTGCGGCCTCTACCGGATGCCGGCGACCGCCGCCGCCTAGGGCCGCGTCAGCACCGTCATCGTCAGCTCGGTCCGCAGCGCAAAGCCCAGGCTCTCGTAGAGGGCGATGGCCTGGGCGTTGTGGGCGTAGCTGTGCAGGAAGGCGGTCTCGCCGCGCGCCGCGATCCGCTCGGCGACGACCCGCATCAGGGCGCCGGCGAGGCCGCGGCCGCGCTGGCCGGGCTCGGTGCAGACGCCGCTGACCTCGGTGAAGCCCGGCGGGTTCATCCGCTCGCCGGCCATGGCCAGCAGGCGGCCCGCGGCGTCCTTGACGCCCACGAAGGCGCCGAGCCGGTGGGTCCGTGCGAAGAACGGACCGGGCTGGGTGAGCGTGGCCAGCGCCAGCATCTGGCCGGCATCGGCGTCGGTGAGGTCGACGATTTCGAAGGCGGGCGGTCCGTCCGGCGCGGGCGTCAGCCGGTCGCAGACCATCTGCCAGATGAGGCGCGGCTCGGCGGCGAGGCCGATCGGCGGGCCAGGCTCGGCGACGCCGACCGTGGCGAGCGCGCCCCCGGCCGGGACCAGGGCGGCGAGCGCCGCCAGGCTTTCGTCCGAGCCATCCGCGGCGGCGGCGAACAGGCCGTAGTCGGCCTCGAGACGCCAGGCCCGCGCATCGCCCCGGGCCAGATGCGCCTGGCGGGTGGTGAGCGTCGTCCACACCGGGCGGTCGAGAGGATGGGCGGCGCACATGCGGTCCAGATAGGGCTGCTCGGCCGATCGGCCAACCGTCCTAGCCGACGACCGGCTTTTCCTCGCCCCACCAGAGCGGGCTCTTGGGAAGATCGATGAAGCGGCGCTCGTCCTCCAGGAGCAGCAGGCCGGCTTCGCGCGCCTCCGGGCGCTCGCCGTTGGCGACCACGGCGTCCAGGCTGTCGAACCACAGCTCGGCGACGCCGTCGTACTCGGCCGGCGCGCCGCGGCCGGCCCGCAGCGCCGCGCTGGCCGCCTCCGGGTAGCTGTGCAGCTGGACGTAGCGGCGGATCTGCAGGACCTCGGCCACCGAGGCGACCAGGGGCGCGTGGGTGTTGATCCAGTAGTCCTGGAACGCCTCGCGGCTGAGCTGGGGCAGGCGGATGAGGCAGAAGGTGAGCTTGAGCATGATCCCCTCGATGGCGGCGCGGCGCAGGTTGACGTGTACGGAAAGCCGCATTGACAAGGCGGCCACTTCGCCGCCCACTGGCCCCTGCGTGTTAAACCCCCGGGGGCCCAGGGGCATTTTAGATGACCTTACCGACTGAAGCCGTCACTCTCGCAGGGAGTGGCCTGGTCTTCATCAACGATTACAGCGACTCCGTCAGCGCCGACTACCGCTCCGCGATCATCTCCGCCGAGAATTTCCTGCAGAGCCACTTCACCAACCAGCTGACGGTGAGCGTGAACTTCGACTTCGCGCCGCTGAGCGCGGGCTCGAGCGCGGAGAACAATTTCGACGAGAAGAGCGTCAGCTATGCGCAGTTCGTCGCGGCGCTCAGGACGCACGCCACCACCGCCGACGACCTGCTGTCGGTGAACGGCCTGCCGGCGAGCGACCCCTCCGGCGGCGCGGGGTTCGCGATCCCGACCGCCGAGGCGGTGATGCTGGGTCTGGCCAAACAGTCCAACAACATCGTCGACTCGGTGACGCTGAACTCGAACCTCAACTTCACCTTCGGCCAGGACGCCATCGGCGCCGTCGAGCACGAGTTGAGCGAGGGCGTGTTCGGCCGGATCGGCAGCCTGGGCTTCGACGGAAGCCAGTGGAATCCGATGGACCTGTTCCGTTTCACGGCCAGCGGCCAGCGGGATTTCACCGGCGGGTCGGACGGGGTGGAGACCTTCTTCGGCGTCGACGCCAACCACGTCACCAGCTTCGCGTTCCACAACGCCATCAACAGCTTGGGTCAGAATGACGGCGAGGACCTCGCCGACTGGGACCACACCTTCGGCGACGCCTTCGGGGCCGGCGGTCCGGGCGCGCCCGGGACGGTGTCGGCCACCGACCTGCAGGTGCTGGACATCCTGGGCTGGAATCCGACGAGCCAGTCGGGGCCCTTCGTCCCCGCGCCGGACGATTTCGCCAACAGCCTCAGCGACCTCACGCATCCACTTGGCCAGGTCGCCATCGGCGGCACGGCGACCGGCGTGCTGCAGCAGGCCGGCGACCGCGACTGGTTCGCCGTGCAGCTGCAGGCCGGCAACACCTATTCGATCACCGAGACCGGCTCGACCGGCCATGGCGGCACGCTCGCCGACCCGTTCCTGCGGCTGCACGACTCCAGCGGCGCGCTCATCGCCTCGAACGACGACATCGTCGACGGGACCAATCCGGATTCGCGATTGTCGTTCACGCCCACGGCGTCGGGGACCTACTACGTCGAGGCGGGCGCCTTCGTCGACGGCTACGCCGGCAGCTATACGGTCGGCGTCACCCAGACGGGGACGGGAGCGGTCGCCAGCGGCCCCGGCCAGGTGATCAACGGCGCGGCCGGCGGCGACACCATCCAGGCGCCGGAGACCAATGACACCATCACCGCAGGCTCAGGCGGCGCCAACTACCTGCGCGGCAACGGCGGCGACGATTCGATCCAGGGCGGCGCGGCCTTCGACGACATCAACGGCAACAAGGGCAATGACACCATCGACGGCGGGTCTGGCGGCGGCGACTTCCTGGTGGGCGGCCAGGGCAACGACCTG